>Ga0334884_1000094_pt1 | contig 159878 bp, 102 predicted proteins | sample GraSluR1_MG_7_FD_207215 | JGI IMG/M metagenome (GOLD analysis project Ga0334884, IMG submission 207215) | Sludge microbial communities from methane-producing bioreactor in Wageningen University, Netherlands - Granular Sludge_12_05 R1 | ecosystem: Engineered > Bioreactor > Anaerobic >... | reverse complement strand
GCCCCACACATCGTCCGCACCGCCCCACACATCATCCGCACCGCCCCACACATCGTCCGCACCGCCCCACACATCATCCGCACCGCCCCACACATCGTCCGCACCGCCCCACACATCGTCCGCACCGCCCCACACATCATCCGCACCGCCCCACACATCATCCGCACTGCCCCACACATCGTCCGCACCGCCCCACACATCGTCCGCACCGCCCCACACATCATCCGCACCGCCCCACACATCATCCGCACTGCCCTACACAGGCTACCCCCATGCAGCAAGCCTTGGTTACTGAGGCTCTCGAAGTACCACGCTTGAGCCCCCACTACCTCCCGAAGCACCACCCTTTCCACCACCACCAACCCAAAAGTCAACCCACCGTAGAGACGCGATTCATAGCGTCTCATATCAATCGCCCCTAATGTTTCAAGTGCCTCGCATAGTTGTAGCCGGCTGCATCGTATCGAATAAACAGTTGCTGAAGCCGCTTTACAAAGTCCTCGTAACCGGGTTTCTGCCCTGTCCACAACACCTCGCTGAGTGCAGCCATACGGGGTAAAACCATGTATTCTACGTGTTGCATGTTTGTGATGTATTCAGTCCACACATTACCCTGACCACCCAGAATAAATTTTGCCTCCTTGTCGTTTAGCGATGGCGGAATCGGGTTCCACCCGTATATTTCGGCACAATCGGTAAAGCCGCCAATAGCAAGAGGTTCGTTGTCGGTGTCTTCGCTTTGGTAATGATCGAAATAGCATATCGGATTGGGCGTCATTATTACGTCGTGACCCATTTGAGCAGCGGCAATGCCGCCTTCTTCGCCGCGCCAACTCATTACGGTGGCATCGGGAGCCAGCCCTCCTTCAAGAATCTCGTCCCAGCCTATGATGCGTTTCCCTTTACTATGAATATATTTTTCGATGCGTGTAATAAAATAGCTTTGCAGTTGGTGCTCGTCGGCAAGCGATTCGGCTTTAATGCGAGCCTGACACTTGGGACATTTTTCCCAGGCTCCTTTGGGGCACTCGTCTCCTCCAATGTGAATATAGGGTGAGTTGGGGAACAATTCGCAAACCTCATCGATTACGGCTTCGAGGAACTCAAAGGTTTTTTCGTTGCCGGCACAATACACATCGTTGAATACACCCCAGGTTGTTGCCACCTGATAGGGTCCGCCCGTGCATCCCAGTTCGGGGTACGAAGCCAGAGCTGCAAGCGAGTGCCCGGGCATTTCAATTTCGGGAATTACGGTAATAAACCTGTCTTCGGCGTACTTCACAATTTCCTTTACCTCGTCTTGCGTGTAGAATCCGCCATGGGCAATACCGTCGTATTCACCGCTGTTGCGCCCTATTACTGTTTCGGGTCGCCGGGCCCCTATTCGTGTAAGTTCACGATATTGTTTAATCTCGATACGCCAGCCCTGATCTTCGGTAAGGTGCCAGTGAAAAGTGTTGAATTTGTGCATTACCAGCAGGTCGATGTAGCGTTTCACATCCTCAACTCCAAAAAAGTGCCTGCAAACGTCGAGATGCATTCCGCGATAAGCGAAACGCGGTGCATCAGAAATTACTACACACTGAAGCGATACCGATTGCACCGTGGTATCTTTTTCAACCCATTCGGGCATCAGTTGGCGAAGCGATTGCAATCCCCAGAAAACACCTTGAGCACTCCCTCCGGTTATTTCTATGCCGCTGGGTTGAACACTTAGCACATAGGCTTCTTTGTGCAGGTTAGGGTCGGTAAGCAACACCAACGATGTAGCGTTTTTTTCGGCTGATTTACTACTCCGCAATTCCATAGTTCCAAGCACCGGAGTCAAAAAACCGGCAATATACCTGGCAGCCCGTTGCAAGTCGATGTCTTCTGAGTCGAAAACTATAGCAGTGTTGGCGTTCAATTCAAAAATATCAGACTGAACGCTTGTTTTTTCGGGATAGGGAATTATATTTATCGTAATATTAGGGTCGGTTTTCTGCTGACACGAAAACAGCAGCGCGAGGCTCAAAAACAGAATGATGTGATGAAATTTCATAATAAATCGTATTGTAATCAGATTGCTAAATTAGCCTTTTTTCTGTTTGTTGCTACAGGTTTGTCAACCATTCAGTTGTCGTGCTCACATTCGGTAACTCAGCAGCCGGCAGTGCACTGCGATACTCTGTTGTGGCAGTTCTGCTATCGGGGCGATTGGTACCATTCGGGTGTTTGCGCAAGCATTCACAGAGATTTGTTCAGGCACGGCCTTATCGAAGACCCTTTTTTTGGCGATAACGAAACGGCGCTGCAATGGATAGGCGAGCAGCAATGGCATTATAGAACCCGCTTCGATGTTGAGCTTAGCGAACTGAAACAACGCGCCGACCTTGTGTTCGAAGGTCTCGATACACGATGTAGTATAATTCTCAACCACACTTTGTTAGGATATGCCGACAACATGTATCGCGAATGGGTTTTCGATGTTACCGAATTGCTTCAGCAAGGCGAAAATAAGCTTGAGCTTATTTTTTATCCGGTTGCTCCGGCAAACGATAGTATGGCAGCACAATTGCCTTATGCAATGCCCGATAATCGTGTTTTTACCCGAAAAGCACCTTACCACTCGGGTTGGGACTGGGGACCTAAATACGAAACCTGTGGAATTTGGAAGCCTGCATACCTGAGGCAATGGGACGGTATTCGAATCTCGGAGTTTTCGGTAGAAACAAAAGAAATAAGCGATGATAACGCCGAAATGCTGGCCGAAATTGTAGTAGAAAGCGCAACAGCGCAAAAAGCAGAACTCAAAATCAGCTACGGGAAAAACCAGGAGTTACGCGAAATAAAAAAAATCGAATTACAACCCGGTTACAATCGGGTAAATATCGATTTTGGTTTAGAAAACCCTGCCATTTGGCAGTGCAGCCAACTGGGCAAAGCCAATCTCTACCGTTTTAGGGCCGAAATTACAACAAAACACAATTTCGACACGGCAATTTGTGTTAGCGGAATAAGGACTGTTCGCTTGGTGAGTGAGCCTGATAGTATTGGGCAAAGTTTTTATTTCGAGCTGAACGGAAGCCCGGTGTTTGCCAAAGGGGCCAATTGGATACCCATGGAAAGTTTTCCACACAAGCTGAATCGCGATAAATACAGGAGTTTACTGCTGCTGGCGCGCGATGCCGGGTTCAACATGCTGCGCGTGTGGGGAGGCGGATACTACGAAGACGATGCATTTTACGAAATTTGCGACTCACTCGGTATCATGGTCTGGCAAGATTTTATGTTTGCCTGTGCGGTGTATCCGGGCGATGAAGCATTTCGGAGAAATGTGGAAGCAGAAGCCCGCCATCAGGTTCGGCGTTTACGTCATCATCCCTGCCTGGTGCTCTGGTGTGGCAACAACGAAGTAAGCAACGGATGGAACGACTGGGGGTGGCAACAATCGTTGGGCTACAATAGCACCGACTCGGCATCAATTTGGCACAGCAACCGCTATCTCTTCGAAAAACTCTTGCCCGAAATTGTTCAGCAAAACGACGGCTTACGAAGCTATTGGCCAAGTTCACCCATGTTCGGCTGGGGGCATCCCGAAAACAATACCCATGGCGATGCCCATTATTGGGGCGTGTGGTGGGGAAAAGAAGACTTTGAGATGTATTACGAAAAAACAGGCCGCTTTATGAGCGAATACGGCTTTCAGGGAATGCCCTCGCTGAGTTGCCTGAGAAAAATAGCGGACAGCAGCGACCTGCAAATCGGCAATCCATCGCTTGCCAACCACCAGAAACACCCTTTTGGCTTCGAAAATATTGACGAAGGATTGCAAAAATATCTTTACAAGCCATCATCGTTTCATGAATATGTATATCTGAGTCAGGTGCTGCAAGCCACTGCTATGCAGATAGCCTTCGATGCCCACTTTTCGTTGGCGCCGCGCTGCATGGGCAGCCTCTTTTGGCAGTATAACGATTGCTGGCCTTCGATATCGTGGTCGGCAGTTGATTATGATTTGAACCCCAAGGCCTTGTATTACACTGCAAAGCGAATGTTTGGCGAATTCAACCTTTGTGTTCGCCCCAAGGCTGAGTCAACCGAGTTTTATATATTCAGCAACCACCGCAATATTCAGGCTGCCCGTGCCGAATTAGAGATTTGCGATTTCTCGGGAAAACAAATAGCGCATTCTACCTTACACATAAATATTGTAGGAGGAAAAGCCGTGGCAATAACTTCTACGCTAAATTCCATGTTCAGCAAGCTGGAATCGGCCGAGCATTTCTTAAGAATCAAAGTATTTAAGCATGAGCAATTGCTGTGCAGCCGTGCATTCTTCTTCGAGCGCGACAATCACCTCAAACTCCCTGAAGCAAAAATCAACATCAGTAAAAGTCAACATGGCGACAGCATTATGGTTCAGCTTGAATCTGATAAACTAGCCCGTTGGGTTGCCCTTGAAGCAGACAATCTGATATTCGCTGATAACTACTTCGATTTGCTCCCGGGTGAGACGCGTTGTGTTTCAGCCTATGTTTCGGGGCACAACCAACAGGAATGGGCAATACATGTATATTCGCTGAAAATAAAATAAATACATGGTTTGCAAGTAGTAGTGTTTCGCCAAGCAAATCTTGTTTGAACAACTAAAACAACAGGTGAAGCAATTTATCCGTTTGTTTTTTTCTTACAATTGCTTAAGTTTGTATCATGAATCAAAACCCTTAATCATGAAAACACAATTGGTTATTTGTTTTTGCTTACTATGTGCCTTGGAATTGCACTCTCAGAATGTGTATATACCCGATGAGGCTTTTAAAAACTATTTGTTATCTGATTATTCTATAAATACAAACGAAGATGATGAGATACAGCTTACCGAAGCGCAAGCATATACCGGTGGCTTGTATATGAGTGGTCTGGGGATTGCAGATCTTACCGGCCTCGAAGAATTTGTTGCTGTGAGTGTTATCGATTGCAGCTACAACAATCTTTATCAGTTTGATGTTAGTGCAAATGCTCAGTTACAAAGTTTATATTGCGACAACAACTTTTTAAATGCAGTAGATGTTTCGCAAAACGAATTGTTAGATCTTTTATTCTGTTCCAATAACTTTTTAAGTGATATTACCATTGGCGAAAACTCTAATATCACACAACTTGAATGTAGTGGGAATTATCTATCGTCGATCAACCTGCAAATGTGCCCTCAGTTGGAGCAACTCGATTGCTCTATCAATCAACTTAGTTCGCTTGATGTTTCGTCGCTCGATAATCTGACTTTTTTAATTTGCTCCTACAATTCAATCGAATCTCTCGACCTCAGCAACAATGATGAATTGGTTGGACTATTTGCCGATATCAACCTCCTCGAAACAATCGATTTGTTGAACAATACCATGTTGATGAATCTGGGTCTGGCCAGCAATTTTTTATCAGAAATAGATTTGACGAACAATACCGTGTTAGAAAGTGTAAATGTTTCGAACAACCTGATTGAAGAAATAGACCTATCGAATAATAGCCTGATAATTTCTTTGGATGTAAGTGGAAATAATCTGCAGGAACTGAACATTGGCAATTTGTTACAACTCGAATATTTGTATTGCTCAGCAAATAGTATTGCAACGCTTGACCTAAGCGCCAATACTGCATTGTTGGATGTTTTCTGCGAAGCGAACAACCTCGATGAGCTAAACCTCGACAATAACCTCTTACTCGAGGAGTTATACTGCGACTTTAACAGCATCGGTAATTTAAACCTTTCGTTGAATACGGCACTTACACGACTCTATTGCCGCGAAAACAGCCTAAGCACACTAAACCTCGAAAGCAATTTACACATAGAACGTCTCTATTGTTCCAACAACCAAATTGTCAGTCTCGATTTGTCGCAACAACCCAATCTTGAACGATTGAAATGCGATAACAACAACCTGATTGTATTGAATATTGCTAATGGTAATAATCATAATTTGATTTCTTTCGAGGCTTTCGATAACCAAGGTTTGCTTTGCATACAGGTTGACGATGCCGAATTTATGTGGGAGAACTGGTCAGAGGCAATTGACGAAACTGCATATTATAGCGAAGATTGTCAGAGCGACAACGCTGATAATGTGTTAGAAACTAATATAATGATATATCCCAATCCCGCCTCATCGTTTCTGAAGGTTTCTGGCTCACAAAACATCAGCTATTATTCAATTTATAATGTATTGGGGTATTGTGTGCAGCAAGATAAGCTTATAAATTCATGTATTGCAATCGATGGACTTGCTGGCGGTTGTTACTTCATTGTTTTTGAGGATGTACAAGGAAAATTGTGTACCCACAGATTTAGCGTGCTGTAGTTGAATACATATAATTTTCTGGAATAGGTGTTGAGCTTGTAATTGAGACACCTTAATGGTTTTTTTGTCAGTTTAAAAATTCGATATTTGTACATTATGAGTTGATAATTCAGCCAATACTCCTTTCTATTCTTAATGTTTCCATAACATATTGCCCAATATTCCAAAAAAACTATATATTAGTCGCATAATTTGATAAGCGCATAGCAATGACAAATACAGGATTCGATGCGGTGGTTTTCGATCTCGACGGAGTGGTTACCAATACGGCATCGTTACATAGCGTGGCATGGAAGTCGGTGTTCGACGAAGTGCTGCAAATGTATGGCAACAACAAGGCGGTACTTTCGCATCCGTTTGATATCGAAAACGATTATTTACAATTTGTCGACGGCAAACCCCGATACAAAGGGGTAGAATCGTTTTTGGCCTCCAGAGCTATTGATATACCTTATGGCGAAGCTGCCGACCTTCCCGGTTTCGGCACCATGTGTGCTATAGGTAACCTGAAAAATGAACAATTCAATGCGCTTCTACTCAAACAGGGAGTCGATGTTTTTGAATCGACTATAGATTTCATTAAAAAACTTATCGAAAACGATATTAAAGTAGGCCTGGCTACATCGAGTAAAAACTGCAAGGGTATTCTGCAAACGTCGAAACTCGATGCACTGTTTCAGTGTGTAATCGATGGCAAGTATTCGGCTGAGCATGGCTTAGCGGGGAAACCCGAACCCGATATTTTTACTGAGGCTGCCCGTTGCCTCGATGTTGATGTTGCCCGTTGTGTTGTGGTTGAAGATGCAGTTAGCGGAGTTCAGGCAGGTCGTAAGGGAAACTTCGGGCTGGTGATTGGCCTTGCACGACATCAGAATCATTCTGAACTAAAAGCTGCCGGAGCCGATATGGTGGTAAGCGATGCCGAAGAACTCAGTGTCGAAATCATCGAAACCTGGTTCGAAACCGGATTGCACGAAGACAACTGGAGCATTCGCTATACTGATTTTGTCGCCGAAAAGCAAAAGCACCGTGAAACACTTCTTAGCATTGGCAATGGTTATGTTGTTACGCGTGGAGCCATGTGTGAAGCCGTTCCCGATACATTCAACTACCCGGGTACCTATATGGCCGGCGTGTACAATAGCCTTGAGTCGGCTGTGGCAGGAAAAACAGTATGGAACGAAGATCTGGTGAACTGCCCCAACTGGCTGTTTACCAGCTTCAGAATCAACAAAGAAAAATGGCTGTCGTTCGATGATGTGAAAATTGTGGATATTGAGCGACGTCTCGATCTCAGATCGGGTTTCCTTTCGGGATGGATGCTTATTGAAGACAATCAGGGCCGCCAAACCATGCTTGAGACCCTGCGATTTGCCAGTATGGACAACAAGCATGTGTTGGCATTAGAGCACTCGGTTACCCCGGTGAACTATTCGGCCGATATTAGCATACAAACCACGCTTGATGCTTCGCATATGAACGACGGCGTTTCCCGTTACAGGCAACTGAATCAGTACCATCTGAAAGCGGTGCAAACCGGGTATCGGGGGAATAGGTTCTGGTTACAGTGTCAAACCGCCACTTCGGGCATTCAGATAGCTCTTGCAGCGCACATCTCGTGCAATGGTTCCGAAACTGCTTTAAAATACGAATCGTACGATGGCGGAATTAGAGCCATCGCCACCCGCAACTTGACCGAAGGCCATGATTTTGTGTTACAAAAAACGGTAGCTATAGTAAATAGTCATTGCACACAGCAGGTGCTTGAAGCAGCACGAAAAATAAACGAGGAAGAGAACGATTTCGATATTTTGGCAGCTCAAAGCCGAAGGGCATGGCAAAAAATATGGAAAGAAATTGATATAGAAATCGCCGGTGACCGCCGTACGCAAAAATTAATAAGGCTCAACCTCTATCACCTTATGCTTACGGCATCGCCCTACTCGGCTACTCACGATGCAGGAATTCCGGCAAGGGGGCTTCATGGCGAAGCCTATCGCGGACATATTTTTTGGGACGAGATGTTTATTTTGCCATTCTACAATATTCATTACCCCGAAGTTAGCAAGGCAGTACTCATGTATCGCTATCGACGTCTCGACGCAGCAAAAAGATATGCTGCCGATCATGGATACAAAGGCGCCATGTTTCCGTGGCAGAGCGGCAGCAATGGTATTGAGCAAACACAAGTGATACACCTCAATCCCGTTTCGGGTAAATGGGACCCCGACCACAGCAGTCTGCAGCGGCATGTGTCGTTGGCCATAGCACTTAATATTGTGAGATATTACGAAAACACGGGCGACAAACAGTTTATGCAGGACTTTGGCATGGAAATGTTGTATGAGATTTCACGTTTCTGGGCATCGGCAGCCACTTTGGGCGACGACAAAAAATACCATATTACAAAAGTGATGGGGCCCGACGAGTTTCACGAAAAATATCCCGAGGCAGTGGTTGGAGGCATTAGCGACAATGCCTATACCAATATGATGTGTGTGTGGCTGTGGAATAAAACACTCAAGCTGACTTCGGCAATGGGCGATAATCTGAAAGCCGTTTTCGAAAAATCGGGAATCAGTTTTGCAGAATTCGATAACTGGCAACATATTGCGGCAAAACTGCATGTGCCCATGAATGCCAATGGTGTATTGGAACAGTTCTCAGGTTTTTTTAATCTCGAAGAACTCGATTGGGATTTGTACCGGCAAAAATATAGTAACATTCACCGTCTCGACCGTATTTTAAAAGCAGAGGGTCTAAGCCCCGATAAGTACAAACTGGCCAAGCAACCCGATAGCCTGATGTTGTTTTTTAACCTGAATGGTGATGAAATCGCAGAATTGTTCGAAGACCGCACTGAACTTACTCCTAATGAAATATTATCGGCTAATTTCGATTATTACCTGCCTCGTAGCAGTCATGGATCATCGCTAAGCCATGTGGTACATTCGAAACTGGCAGCCTATTTGGGTATGGAAGCATTGGCATGGGAACATTTTAACTATGCCCTTACCAGCGATTACGACGACATACAGGGTGGAACCACAGCCGAAGGAATTCATACAGGAGCTATGGCCGGTTCGGTGTTGTTGACGGTTTCGGCTTTTGCAGGCATTAGCCTGAAAGCCAATACGCTGAATATAAACCCGGCATTGCCCGATAACTGGAACAGCCTTACAATGCGGTTTGTTTTCAGAGGAACTCGTATCGAAATTATTCTTCACAAAGATTCGCTGAATATTAAAACCGACAAAGATCTTGGCATGCGGATTCAAAATATCCCACTGGTTATCGAAAAAGACGACTGGTGGAATATAGAGTTGTAGCCATTACTACCTATGACCAAAGCAGAAACCAATAATGCAATAGTTCATGGCTTATGGATTGGAACACTGCTTTCACCGGCCGAGTTGCTTACCATAAAATCGTTTGTTCACTACGGACACGAATTTCATTTGTGGGCTTACGATAGCATTATTACAGTCTTACCTGCAGGTTGCGTGCTTCACGATGCTGCATCGATAATTCCGAAAGAAGATGTTTTCTGCTACCAACACGCCAATCAGTTTGGTCATGGCAAAGGCAGTTATGCCGGCTTCTCCGATATTTTCAGATACAAGCTATTGTACGAAAAAGGTGGCTGGTGGACCGATATGGATGTAACTTGCCTTAAACCATTAGACTTCGACGACGAATATGTGTTTCGCACGCATCAGCATTTACCTCTGGTTGGCAATATTATGAAATGTCCACAAGGATCAGAATTAATGAAAAACTGTTTCGATGAAGCGTCTGCCCGTGTTACAGCCGAAAATACCGACTGGCATTTGCCTATTCAGATTTTATGCGATAATGTTGATAAACTGGGCTTGACCCGGTATGTGTGCGAATTCACCAATTTCGATAGCTGGAATTTTATCAGAGGGCTGCTTCGCGGTGGTTTTGCTCCTCCATCGCACTGGTATGCCATTCACTGGGTAAACGAAGAATGGCGCCGCAACAATATCGACAAGGCCAGCGCATTGAAAACATCGTTCTTCTATCAGCAGGCTCTTAAGCATGATATTGAACTAAAAGCACTGAAAGGCTTGAAAGCAATAAGGCAATACTATAATTTATCGCTGGGAGCACATATAGCAAAGCGCTTGAAAAGCTTATGATGAACAAATACCCTATATGGCGTTATCTCTCCGATGCAAGAACATGGGGTGTGGCTATACTGCTGGGCTGCATTCTTCAGGGTATTGCATTGTATCTGTTTTCGTTGAAATCAATTTTTCTGTTCACTGCCGTTTTGTTTATTGCCATTGTTTGGTTCACGGTAAATCGTTTGGTGTATTTTATTAAGAAATTCAGAAAAAAACAGCTCGAAAAATCATTGCTGGTGGTGAATTCATTTTTTGCATCATGGTTGATAGCTGAAATATTGTTGAGATTGTGGGGGGGGCTGGCAAACTACTCCGAGCAACGTATGTGGCACTACGAGTCGCACTATTCCCCAAATAAATCAGATTATTGGATAAACAAAGCCCAAAGAAAGCCCGAAATTGAACTAAAAAATACTGAATATAATTTTAAGCGTGTACGCAATTCGGCGGGTTACAGCGACAAAGAGTGGGTGTTGACAGATATGAGCGATAAAACAGTTGTGCTTGCATTTGGCGATTCGTTTACCGAAGGCGATGGTGCTCATGCCGACAGCACCTGGATGCGCTTTCTCGAACGTAAGTTTAACAGCAATAAGCTCTATTTTATGAATGCCGGCTTATGTGGCAGCGATCCTGTTTTCGACCTGTATAACCTGCGCAGTAATTTCATGAAATACCACCCCGACATTGTAATTGCATGTATCAATGGGTCCGATATTGGCGAACTGATGGTAAGGGGAGGCAGCGAGCGTTTTCAGGGCAATTCGGTTCAATTTAAGAAATGCCCATGGTGGGAAATTATTTACGCTTCAAGTCATATCAGTCGATTGATAATTTCGAAATATTATAATGAGTATTTAATTCCTTATAGCGATGTTGAGCGGCAACGAGAAAAGGCTATTAGAACAATCATCGAAACCATTGCCGAAATGAAAACTACCTGCGATGATGCCTCAGTTCAATTGTTGGTGGTGTTTCACCCTTTTCATGGACAGGTTATGGCTCGTAACAACGAGTTTGTATCGGTTATCGAGTATTGTAACGACCAAAACATTGCAGTGGCTAATCTATTTGCATTCTACGACACCGATAGCATAAGGTCGAACATAAATCAATTTTATTGGTTGCAAGACACACACCACAACGCAAAAGGATATCGCCTTATGGCTGATGCTGTTTATCTCTCGCTATTACAGCATTTCTCACAAACTTTCTGCACAATAGAAATGCCTGAGTAGTTTATCCTATTTTTATATCGCTAACAAAAGCTTGTATTGCTTTCCGCATGGCAGCATTTCCGGCGGTTGCCGACTGTGCCTTGCCGCCTTTCTTTTTGAACCTGAGCCCGCCAAAAATAAAGAACCCCACATCAACGGTAAATCTTTCGAAATTGGCCCAGGGCATTACATACTCAGCAGGTAACATCTCAATCATGTTGATTTCGAATTCGCCCGGTTCCATGTCCTTCATTTTCGCTGTAATGTCAGCAAACTTATCCTTGTCGAAAAGATTTCTGCCAACAGTACCGCCCATATCTTCTACTTTTACCGGAAAAACAAAAAAGTATCTTTTTGTCAAGATGGCAGGCCCTTTAATGGTGGTTGCAGCATTTAGCGGGTCGTTAATCAGTACTTTCGGGATAAAGATGTAATCGATGTTTTCTTTCATGGTGTTACGGTTTTGGTTTGCGATGCAATGTATAAAATAATCAACAAAAAAAGGCTGATTTCTCAGCCTTTTTTTTGTTTTTTCGAAAATATTATTCGATTATTAGTTTTTGTGTAATTACTTTATCGCCCGAAATCACTTTTAAATAATACGATCCGGGAGCAAGATTCACATCGAAGTATTCGCTAATGATACCGTTGCCCGAAAGTTTTTTGCTGAGAATGGTTCTACCGGTTACATCAGTAAGTTCACAAACACAATTATCGCTGTTGTGATTTAATTGTAATATAAACTGACCATTGTTCGGATTCGGAAGAACGCTTAAGCCAAAGTTATCGCTATTGCGAATACCTGTCCATGCTTCAACTGTAACTGTCCAATCGGTTGTTGTAACGCCGTCTTCGGCAGTAACGGTATATACCACGCTGCCTGTAGAGAAGTTGTTCGACGTTTCACCGCTAACCTGATCAATCGAACCTACTTTTGCACTGGCACCATTGCTCAAGCTAAAGCTGGCAACAAGATTACTTAAGTCGCTGCTTTCAATTACATACACAAAAACGGTTTTAACACCAGGGTCAATTACAGCGGGTTCATAATCGAGTGAGCCAAAGCTGTAGGTCAGAATGTCGGTTTCGTCATTCAGCGGAGTAGTTTCGGTAGTGAAATTAACCGGACCTGTCCAGTCGGTAGTAATATCTCCATCGCAGTTTGAACGCACATATACATCGTATGAACTGCCTTCGTTGAGACCGGTGAGCAAATATGGGCTGCTTACGTTGGTAATAATAGTACCCTGACTGAGCGGATCGAATCCGGCAGTACCATAAATAAGATCGATATCGGCTGTTCCCGATTCATCAACCCAACTGATGCTAGCCGATGATGTAGTTACATCGCTCACCGCCAAATCAACAGGAGCATTGCAAACGATGTCAAAAATAGTAACCTTATCGATAAACACATCAGGTCCATAACCCGAGATAAAGTTGAAACGGAATTGAATTATATCGTCAAATGAGCTCAGATTGATTTGACCCGATGTTGTATAGGTTCCGGGCATCGTGTTACCGGCACCATCGTTCGAGTTGAATAAGGGCCCTGAAAGATCCCAAACATTTGTCCACGAAACCCCATTGTCGTCGCTAATTTCAACAACAAGTCGGTCGTTCGGATAGCTTGAACTGTAGAGATGCGACCAGAAGAACTCAAGTCTTGGGTTTTCAAGGCTCGATTTATCAATCAAGGGCGATTTCAAATAGGCATTGTTACCCGAAGTCCAGCTCCAGAAATTGGCTCTAACGGCATTACCCAAATATTGCGATACAGTTTGTGTTCCTCCTGTCAAACCCCAACACTGTGTAATAAGCGACCAAACGTTGAATTCTTCTACCCAAGTGAATTCATTAATAATTCCGCAGGCAGAGCTGAAGTTGGCTACAGTACTCCAGTTACTGATGTCTCCACCACCACAGTCGGCCTGTACATAAACCGAATATTGTGTTGTTGGCGAAAGCCCTGTAATGGTGTAGGAGGGTTGTGTTATTCCTTCAACAAGAGTACCCGAGCTTAATGGGTCGAAGCCTGCGGGACCGTATATGATATTCCATATACCGGCAGTGCCTGTTTCTGTCCACGATACCACGGCTGATTCAGGACCAATATCTGATACTGTAACATTAATGGGTATCATACATGTTGGCCATGTTTGGAATGTGGTAGATCCAACCCAACCCGAAGTACCCAATGCATCGCAGTCGGCCATAATGTAGGCTGTGTAATAGGTTTCGGGGTTCAGTCCGCTAGCAATAACGTAAGGATTATCGGTAACACCGTTGAATGTGAGAATAGCGGCTCCTGTTCCCGGAATAAATCCGGGGATACCTACTTCAATATTCCAGGTGTCCTGATACGAGGTGTGATTCCATGCCAGAGTCATGCCCTCGGTGGTGATTTCCGATACAGTAATATTCCAAACGTCGGGACACATTTCGGTGGTCCAGAATGAATATACCGAGCTGAATGTTGAAGTTCCATCAACGCCGCAGTTGGCCTGAACATAGAAATCGTAGTAGGTTAACTCTTCGAGCCCCGAAATGGTAAACGGATTTTCGGTTACTACTATACTGGTGCCTTCGCCCACTACAAATCCATTAAGGCCATAAACTACATTCCATTCGGTTTCATCGCCCGAACTTTGTATTTGAAGAGTGAGTGTTTCGTAGGTAGCGTCAATCAATGTTAGACCGGCGATGGGCGGACAAGCAACCAGAGTGGTGAATGTTACCGGACCAAACCAGAAACTCAGGTCGCCATCGCCACAGTCGCTACGAACGTATGCCTCATACTGTGTAAGAGCATCTAAGCCAAGAATCTGATATTGCGAAGTAGTAATGCCTTCAATCAGAGTGCCTTCGGTTTCGGGATCGAAGCCGGGCAAACCGTAAGCCAAATCCCAAAGTTCGGCATCGCCGTTCTCAACCCAGTTGATGGTAGCTGTGTGGTTGGTTACCGGATTGGCAGTGATATTCGAAACACCCGGGCAGGTGGGAGGCTCGCAGGCGGCCACCCACGAAAATACAATCTGATTGTTGCTGGCTGTAGTAAATCCAGAACCACTGTATATGGTTTCACCCCATGGCGTAACAATGTTGAAAGATACCTCGGAGATAAACGATCCGGTATGGTACACTATTTCGGTGGGTAATCCGGGACATAGATTTACCTGATGGGTGATGTTATAGCCTGATGGAAGTGTAAGATTGGTCACAAAAACACCAGATTGTAAAATATCGATATTATTTCCGTTCCATCCGTCACCATAGGAATCGGTTAGGTTAAAGGTGAACTGACACTGGTTTGCCGGATTGCAAAGTACGGTGTTAAAGGTGTAGGGGCCTGTCCAATCGCTGTAATCGCCCGCACCGCAATCAGATCTTACATACACATAATAAGTGGTAGCGGCCGAAAGAATACCATCGAGCAAGTACACCGATGTAGATAGACCTTCGATAAGGGTGCCTTCGGTATCGGGATTGAAATCGGCATCACTATAAGCAAAATCCCATAGGGTAGCATCACCATTTTCTGCCCACATCACTTCAGCAGAGTTTTCGGTTATGTTGCTTGCCAAAACATCGGATGGTTGTGGACAAGTTGGTTGGGTAGTTAATGCAACCGGTCCTGTCCATTCGCTATAATCGTCGGCACCACAATCGGCTCTTACATAGAATTCGTAGTCTGTTTCGGGAGTAAGACCTGTTACTTCATACAACGAAGATCCTGTGATATCTGCAATCAGTGTTCCTTCTGTTTCGGGGTCGAAGTCAGGTGCTCCGTAGATGATTTGCCATGTTGATGCTTCTCCGGCTTCTGTCCACGAGAATGAAGATGTGAAGGCAGTTACAGCACTAGAAGCAAAATCGAGAGGTTGTGGGCAGGTTGGTAAGGTTGTAACACCAACAGGGCCTGTCCAGTAACTCAAATCATCGGCACCACAATCGGCTCTTACATAGAATTCGTATTCGGTAAGCGCTTCTAACCCGGTAACTGTATACTCTGATGTTCCCGTGATGTCGGTTATGAGTGTACCCTCAGTTTCGGGGTTGAAGCCCGGTGCACCATATATAATTTGCCATGTGCTTGCATCTCCATCTTCGGTCCAGGAGAAACCGGCGGTATAGGAACCAACCGACGTGTTGATAAATGCAACGGGTTGTGGGCAAGTGGGAGGCGTACATGCCGAAATCCATGTGAAAATGGTTTGGTTATTATCGCCTGTTTCGAAATTATTACCTGAGTAAATAATCTCTCCCCATGGGGTAGCAACGGTAAACGATACTTCGTAAATATATGCCCCCGTATGATATACCAGATGGGTGTTCAGGTCGGGGCAAAGGTTTACATTAACAATGGCAGAACTTCCACTCGCCATTGTAATATTTTGCACAAAAATTCCTGCCTGAAACACATCAACACTATTTCCATTCCATCCGTCTCCATAGGAATCGGTAAGAGCAAAGACGTATTGGCACTGATCTCCGCTATTACAAAGCACTGTGCTGAAACTTACCGGATTCGACCAGGGGCTGAGGTCGCCGGCGCAATTGGCTCGAACATAAGCCTGATAAGAGGTCGCCGCCATTAATCCGGTGATGGTATACGGACTTGTTACACCTTCAACCAATGTGCCTTCGGTATTTGGATTGAATCCGTTAATGCCATAAATGATGTCGAACGAAGATGCACTGCCGGGATCTGTCCAAGCAATATTGGCACCTTCGATAGTAATATTTGAAGCTACCAGCGATACGGGTTGCAGGCAATACGGTATTGTCATAAATTCTACTGGACCTGTCCATGAACTTACATCGCCAGCACCGCAGTTAGAACGAACGTAGGCTTCGTAAGTTTCTCCATCGGCAAGGCCGTTAATGGTATAGTAGGTGTCGTTAATGCCTTCTACTAAAGTGCCTTCGCTTTCCGGATCGAATCCGGGTAGACCATATACAATATCCCACTGAGTAGCGCTGTAGTTTTCGCTCCACGAAAGGTCAATGCTCGTATTTGTAGCATTACTTGCTGTTAAATCGGTAGGCCACATGCACGATGGGAGGTCTATAATGCTCACCTTATCGATAAAGACATCAGGACCATAACCCGAATAAAAATAGAAGCGGAACATTACATCGGCGCCAAACGATGAAATGGAGATGTATTCTGATGATACATAAGATCCGGGTGTTGTATATGCCGCACCATCGTTAGAGTTCAAAGCAGCACCCGATTTGTCCCAAACATTTGTCCAGATTGTACCGCCATTGTCGCTTACCTGTAACACCAGTCTGTCGTTAGGGTACGAAGTGTTGTACTGATGCGACCAGAAGAACTCTATATGCGGATTGCCCAATGCAGATACATCGAATAAGGGCGACCGTGCATAGGCAGTGGTTCCCGAACTCCAGCTCCAGTAGTTAGCCCTCATGGCACTGTTGTTGTAGTGCAAAGGTGTCTGTGTTCCTCCCGTAAGATTCCAGCAGGTAGTTATCGGCGTCCAGCTGGTGAATTCTTCTGTCCACGGGAACTCATCAATAACAGTACACAGTGTAGAAAAATTTGTAACAGTGCTCCAGTCGGTGGGAGTTCCTCCACATACCGAGCGGACATAGAAACTGTAGGTAGATGCAGGGGTTAAACCTTCGAGAAGATAGGGAGAATCTTCAACTCCCTCAATTAATGTGCCTTCGGTATTCGGGTTAAATCCGACAGGTCCGTAAGCAATGTCGTAATTATCAACAAATGCACCTCCTGTCCAGTTTAATGTAGCTTCGGTAGCTTGTACGTTGGTTGCACTAAGCAACGATGGAACAGGGCAAGTTGGTTTTTCCATCACAGTAACATCATCAACAAATATGTTGTTACCCAATGCACTTACAGCTTCCAGAATAAAGAAACCATTTCCTGAAGTTCCTTCGGGCATGAAGAAAGTGTATTCGTACCATTGATTAGCCGTGGCTACCGCCGGCGATTGTGTCCACGAACGGTGTACTGTACCCAGCAATATTGCACCGGTTAAATTATTCGCAGTGTTGTAATACACATTTACTCGGTCGAGGTTACTCAAATAACCATTATCGCGGTACATCCAGAAAACCATCTGATAGTTGTCGTCGGGGAATTCGAATGCAGGGCTTACCAAAATACCTGCCGTTCCGGTGCTTAAACTGTAGCAGTTGAAGCGTGCCATGGCTGCACCACTGTGCGGTGTACATGTGGGTGAAGTTCCTGCGGTTTGCCTATCCCATATTCCGGGATTTCCTGTGCCGCCGGTTTTTACATTGGTCCAGCATGTAGGTGCAAATGTGGTTCCGTTGAAGCTTTCGGTATAGGGGAACACAGTAATTGGAATGCACGATGTTGTAAACCCGAATGGCCCAACCCATGCACTGGTTTCGCTTCCGCAATCAGATCTAACGTAATACTGGTATGCGGTGGCAGGTGTGAGTCCTGTTAATAAGTACGGATTTTCAGTTGTATTATTGATTAATGTACCTTCAACGGCAATGTTAAAGCCATGTAACCCATAGAGAATATCCCATGTGTCGGGGGTTCCCGGCTGAGTCCAGACGAGATTTACCGACGCCGAGCCCAGATTGCTTATGGTAAGACCGGTGGGAGCAGGGCATGAAGGTAGGGTAGTGAAAGTTACCGGGCCTGCCCATAGGCTGAGACCATCACCTCCGCAATTACTTTGAATATAGGCCTGATATGTTGTTGCTGCTTGCATTCCTGATGCCAGATACGGATTCTCTGTTACACCGGTGTAAGCAAACAATTCGGCACCGTTTCCAGGAGCAAATCCAGAATCGCCTACCTCTATATTCCAATCATCGCCGCTACTGTTCCACGAGAAAGTGGCTCCATCTGACCACAACGTGTTTGCCGCAAATGCGGTTGGTTCCGGGCACAATTCATCATATAAGTTTATTGCATCAATAAACCAGCCTGTTCGTATAACAGATGTGTCTGATTTAAGACGGAAACGAATCAGAACATTGTTTGATGTAACATAAGCAGCCAATGAGAATTTCTCTTGACGCCACCATGAGTTGTCAACAGCAGTGGGAGTATCCCACGCCACATAACTGTCTTCGGTAAAACAGGGACCTTCGGGTGTGTTATACAGCGGAAGTGCGTATAATCCACTACCCATATAAGCTTCAGCGGGTAGAATTGTCCATGTTACACCACCGTCGATTGAAATTTCGATATAACAATGGTCGAAATTTCCTTCGGTTTCGGCAATGTGAGCAAACTTTAATGTGGGGTTGGTGGTTGTGGTTAAGTCAACCGGGCCCAATTGCACCAGCACATTGTTGTTTGAATTTCCATAGGCATTGTGAACTGCCTTACTGTCTTCGAAAACAAAATTGGTTACAATATTATAATTTACCAGATTTCCTGCCGCATTGTCGAAATAGGTGAAGTCGTTTTCGAAACCCTCGAACAGCGGAATGGTGAAAATAGGTACATCAGAAACAATAATTTGTGCATTGTCATTTGCAAATACATACCATTCACCGGGGTTGATAAAGCCGGTAATAACATCAGCAATAAAATCTGCTGTTATATTATAAGTGGTTTGCACCGACATATTCGAAAATGTGATTTCGAAACTGTGCGTGTCGTTATCAATATCAGTCATTGGCATTCTATCGACAACGGTTGATAGGTCTTCGAACAGCCATAAGTTGGTTTCGCCGCCGGTTGCAGTATATTCGGCAACAGTAAAGCCGCTCTCAACGATATCGATTTGTGCACCTGCCGGTAAGGGATTGCTGAAAACAAACAATACGTCGCCATATAAATCGGCGGGAAAATCGGAATCTAATTCAGGAATTTCAACATCCATAGTAATCACTGCTGCCTCGGTAGTCATAATAGTTTGAGTAGCCGGTGTGAGGCTGAGATTTGTATTATCGATACCATCCTGAATGGCAGGGTTTTGCTGTAACGACAAATCGTTAGCATGTATTACAAATGTTTCGGTTTGATACGATTGATTGCCATCCCAGTTAATCACCAAAGTGTATGTGGCATTTGCTTCACCGTCCATCTCGAAATAGAACCATATTTCTTCGGCAGCAATTTCATCAACACTAAGATGGGGTGGGGTTTGTGCAACGCCGTTAATAGTGTACGAAACCAAATCGAAGGCGCCGGTAAAAGCATCCGGAAAATCAATGGCAACGCCAATCCAGTTGCCCGAATAGGGTGCATATGTTCCGTTTGCTACTACCCATGGAACCATCTCCCCGGCATCCTGCGTAATATTACAAATATAGGTTTCGGGATCGAATGCAAAATTAAGTAGGCCACCTACTACCAGAGGGTCTTGAGTAACGCTGGTTGCTGTACGTGCCGGATCGATAAACACATGCTCGGTTACCGAAAGGTCGTCTATCCATAATGCGGTGGTGTTGGCAGTGTATCCAACGCCATTGTAAGCCCTGAAAGTTACCCTGAGTTTTGCAGCACCTGCCGGAGCCATTATCGGATTAGTGAATAAATCGAATGCAGTCCATGCATTACCCGTATTGGCATTGAATGTGTTTTCGTCGATGTTGCTGCCAATTTGAACGTTGTCGGCATCAAGCCACTGCATACCGAAATAGCGCAGTTTCATCATGTCGTCGTTGCCTTTAAGCATAATCGATAAATCGTAGTAACTACCGGGATTGATACCGGTAACCACGGTGTAAAACTCAGCATCGTAGCCTCCGGGATTCGACAACGACAATACTTGCAAGGCATCGCCGGTAACACCCATGTCAACAGCCTGAGTAAACTCAAGCGAACTGCTGACTATGTTGATAGTCCAACCATCGGGCGTTCCGCCTGTCCACGACTCAAAGTCGCCATTAGTAATGGTTTGAGCCAAAGCGTTCAATTGAAACACCATGAGCAACAAACACAAAGTCACCATTGTTTTAGCGTAAAATCTGGTTTTCATACAATTTAAATTTTGTTTTTAATACAGTTCACAACACGGTATCAAAAGTAAGTAAAAATTCGTTATATTTGTAAACGATTGTGTAGTAAACAAATAATTTTTATTTGTTAATGAGATATATTATATTTTCAACTTGCAATTAATAATTAAGTTATCTTTGCTGACAACCAAAATATTTATTTATGAAAACGATTAAATCAAACTTCAAAGTTTTGGCTCTTTTGGTCGGATTGTTCTTTGTTTCGGCATGCACTCTGCTGTCGGAATTGGGATCTCAACTGCCTTCGAGCGATACCAACAAACCTCAGTTAACGAATGAGGAGATTGTAAATGGTTTGAAAGAGGCATTAACGGTAGGATCGCGAAAAGCGGTTGATATTCTGGCTGTGGAGAATGGTTTTTATAAAGACCCATTGGTGTTTATCGAGTTTCCGGCCGAAGCCGTTAAGGTTAAAGAATATGCGTTGAAACTTGGTATGGATCAGCAGGTTACAAAATTTGAAGAAACTTTAAACCGCGCTGCCGAAACAGCAGTTAAAGAAGCCTATACTGTATTTGCCGATGCTGTAACCAAAATGACATTTTCTGATGCCAAAGCCATACTTCAGGGAAGCGACGATGCTGCTACTGCATATTTCAAACGAACCACTTCACAGCAGTTGCACAGTATGTTTTATCCTAAGGTGAAGCAAGCTACCGAAAAAGTAGCGTTAACAAAATATTGGGATCCGCTGGTTACACAATATAACAAAACCACCATCGTAACCGGCAATCCGAAAATTGAAACCGATCTGAATGAATATGTTACCCAGAAAGCCCTTGACGGATTATTCCTAAAATTGGCCAACGAAGAAAAACAAATACGAAAAAATCCTGCAGCGCGGGTCACCGATATTCTAAAAAAAGTATTCGGCAGCCTGACCAACTAGCATTATTTAATAAGTGTTTTAGTGAAGTAAAACGAATAATAACAAACAATGTTAAGCTTTGTTAAAACATGTTTTGCATATCACCGCTGAAGTGCGTAGTGTGAACCCCAAATAAAAAAGGCCGAAATAGCATTCCGACCTTCTACAACGAATTATGAAAACACATTTACTTAATAAATCTGTTGTTAATTGTATCCCAATCGACTAATTCCCAAAAATTCTTAACGTAGTCGGGTCTTAGGTTTTGATAATCGAGATAGTAGGCATGTTCCCACACATCACAGGTTAGCAAGGGCTTGTCTCCATTGCGCAATGGGGTGTCGGCATTGCCGGTGCTCGTAATTTCGAGTTTTCCGTTTTTATTTACTATAAGCCAGGCCCAACCCGAGCCAAACTGATTGGCTGCAGCGGCTGCGAACTTTTCTTTAAATGCTTCAAATGAACCAAACTCCTTATCGATAGCAACAGCCAGTTCTTTAACAGGAGCTCCGCCTGCGTTTTTTGCAAATCCATCCCAATAAAATGTATGATTCCAAACCTGAGCGGCATTGTTGAATATTCCTCCGGTCGACTTCATCACAATTTCTTCGAGGCTGCTGTGCTGAAACTCGGTACCTTCGGTTAAAACATTCAGTTTTGTAACATAGCCCTGATGGTGTTTTGTGTAATGAAATTTCACAGTCTGCTCCGAAATGTATGGTTCGAGAGCGTTTGGTTCGTAAGGTAATGCGGGTAATGTAATCATTCTTGTAAGGTTTTTTGTTTTAACAATAGTTTATTTACCTAACAATTATAAACAAGAAGTGTTCAACAATTGCTGTGTTATTTTGCTTTTAAAATGCCCCCATTGTTCTGTTATTTATAGAATTTTTTTGATAACTCTGAGGCTGTGGGTGTAAAGTTTTCGTTCGCTGTTGTATATGCCGTTGTGGTCAATTATGTCGATACGCACCTTACCCGAAGCATGAATTATTTTACCATTACCAAGAAGCATTCCTACATGAGTAATATTTCCGTTTTTGTCGTCGAAAAAAGCCAGATCTCCCGCTTGAGCTTCAAACAGCATATTTATGCTTTCTCCGGCACCAACCTGTTTGTTGGCATCTCGTGGGATGTTCATTCCCAATATGCGATATACAGTTTGGGTCAGGCCCGAGCAGTCGATACCCCATGGTGTACGTCCGCCCCATATGTAAGGGCTGTTCAAATATTGCATGGCTGTTTCGGTTGCCGACAACACAGTGCAATCGAGCGGCTTTTCGAGCGTGTATTTCTTTTCGGCTAGTGTAAAACTGTTGCCATCAACATGGGGTAAACAACATCCGGCCGGTAGAAAAAACCATCCGTTGGTTTCGCAAAAAACCTTAATAAAAGGCTCCGATACAATAAGGCTTTGGCTGTCAATCTGCTTTGTGTATTCTTCTTTACTTATTGCCGTTATGGTTTTGGTATCTATCCAACCTTCGTAGCCATCGTGACTTAACTTTATCTTGGTCCAGTTTTGTCTTACAATAAGTATTTCGAAGCACTCGCCGAACAACAACTGACTCAGCATTTCGCCTGCTTCTGAGGCTGTTGACCTAAGGGGTACAACAGCTACATCGGTGGTGCCATATTTCATTTCGGTATTGTTTTTTTTCGTTGCCATACTATTATTGAGGAGTAAGTCTGTTGTAATCAATCATGTCGCCAATCTCTATTCCCAGGCTGTCGCAGGTGCCGGCAAGTAATTCTACAACCAATATCGAAGGTTTTTCTGACCTGAACGACTGATCGCTTAGTGTGGGCGTGTTTTTGTGTATGGTAACAATTTCGTTCATACTGTTTACAAAAACAATATCGAGCGAAAGCAATGTGTTTCGCATCCAAAACGATTGTAACTCCTCGGTTTCGAAAATAAACAACATAGCCTGGTTACGCTCCATAGTATTGCGGTACATCAGCCCCATGATTCTGCGTTTTTCGCTGTCGGCTATTTCAATGTCGAACCGGCCTTTAGTGGTTTTTTCGTTTTTGTCGAAAAAACTTAGTTCGCCTTCTTTAACGAATTTGGGTGGATTGGCAAAACTATAGCTTACCTCTTTTAACTCTTTTTGATTTGTCAGCTTTTTGCGTTTGGGCTTACCCTCACACGATAAAGCAAAAACTCCCATTGCAACAATTGCAACTATCAACAGTTCTGTACGTATTGTTCCTCGCTTTAGCATATTTGTAAATTGTATAGTTTTGTATACACTCCGTTCTTATTCAATAATTCGTTGTGCCTACCCCTTTCGATAATTTTTCCATCGTGCACTACCAGAATTACATCGGCCTTTTTTACTGTGCTTAATCGGTGTGCAATTACTATCGAAGTGCGGTTTTTCATTAGGTTTTCGAGAGCTTCCTGTACCAGTTTTTCCGATTCGGTATCGAGGGCAGAGGTAGCTTCATCTAATATAAGTATCGGTGGATTCTTAAGTACAGCACGTGCAATGCTGATGCGCTGCTTTTGTCCGCCCGAAAGTTTGTTTCCGCCATCACCTATGTTTGCTTGATAGCCATGCTCTGTTTCTACAATAAACTCGTGAGCGTTGGCTACTTTGGCTGCTGCTTCCACGTCCGAAAGCGAAGCCCCTTCGATGCCAAAGGCGATGTTGTTAAAAAAACTGTCGTTAAACAAAATTGGGCTTTGGTTCACATAACCTATGAGGTTTCGCAAATCTCTAAGCTTAATCTGTTTGATGTCGATGCCGTCGATGGTGATGCTGCCATGGGGTATGTCGTAAAACCGAGGAAGTAAATCGACCAGTGTAGATTTTCCCGAACCGCTTTGCCCTACCAAGGCTACAGTTTTTCCTTTTTCGATTACAATATTAATATCTTCGAGCACGGGGTGGTGTTCGTTATAGGCAAAGTTAACAGCCGAATAAACAATTTCGTTGTCGAAATTCTCTTTTTTTACAGGTTGTGCGCAATCGGAAATTTTTTCATTGGTATTCATCACCTCGTTAACCCTGTCGAGCGATGCCAAGCCTTTTTTAATATTATACCAGGCAGTTGAAAATGCTTTGGCCGGTGTTATTATCTGGCTGAAAATAATCAGATACCCGATAAAAGCCTGCGACGAAAGCCCCGAACTACCGCTGAGTACCATTTTGCCGCCATACCACATAACAAAAATAATAGCTACTGTAGCCAGAAACTCGCTGAGCGGACTGGCCAGAAATCTGCGGCGGTTGATTCTGTTCATCAAATTGGTGTAGGTTTGATTCCCCTCCACAAATTTGCTTCTGATGTGTTTCTCGGCGTTAAAAGCTTTAATAATGCGCAAGCCGGTAATCATCTCTTCGATTTGAGAGAGCATTTGACCCATTTGCTGCTGACCTATCATTGATGTTTTTCGCAGCGTTTTTCCAACCTTCCCCACAATAAAACCTACTACAGGCAACAGTATTAAAACAAAGGTGGTAAGCTGCCAACTCATGGCAAACAGCGTTACTAAAAAGAACAAAATCTTCAGTGGATCGCGAAAAAGCATCTCGAGGGAACTCATAATGCCCCATTCAATTTCTTGTACGTCGCTCGACATGCGCGAAATGATATTTCCTTTGCGTTCATCGGAAAAATAACCGAGTGGCAGTGCCGATACCTTGTGAAACATTTGATTTCTGATGTCGCGCACCACATTATTGCGAATAGGAACCATAAAATGATTGGCCAAATACCAACTGATGGTTTTCAGAAAAGTAAAAATCATTACCAATACACCTATGGCAAATAAGGCATTGGCTTCTCCCTGTTCTGTAATGATGTTCGAAAGCCAGTAGTAAAAGTTGTTTTCTACACTTGCAAAACTGGTAATTTCAAGAGGCATTCTCTCGGTTACCATTGGCTGGGTTTTAAACAGTATCCCTAAAAAAGGGATAGCCATTCCGAACGAAAACAAACTAAACACCGTCGACAAGCCATTGAACACTACATTAAGCACTGCGTACCATTTGTAGGGGACTATGAATTTGAATATTTTGAGGAGATCATTCATGCTTTGTGCTTATTTACCCAAATAGGTAAAGGGAGTGATGGCAAGGAGTTCCTGCTTTACTTCGTCAGAAACATCAAGCGACAAAATAAAATCGCGAAGCATTGCCGGGCTTAAACTTTCGTTGGTTCTGGTCAGGTTTTTAAGTGCCTCATAGGGCTTGGGATAATTCTCGCGACGCAATATGCTTTGAATGGCTTCGGCTACCACTGCCAGATTTCGTTCTAAATCTTCATCAATTTTTGTCTTGTTCAACAGCAGTTTGCCTAAACCTTTGCTGATGGAATTGAACGCAATAAGAGTATGAGCAGCAGGTACCCCGATATTCCTCAAAACGGTGCTGTCGGTAAGGTCGCGCTGCAAACGGCTTACCGGAAGCTTTTCGGCAAGATGAGAAAATAAAGCGTTGGCAACGCCCAAATTGCCTTCGGCATTCTCAAAATCGATTGGGTTAACTTTGTGTGGCATAGCACTGCTGCCAACTTCACCGGCTTTTATTTTTTGCTTGAAATAGTCCATCGACACATAGGTCCAAATGTCGCGACACATATCAATAAGTATCGTGTTGATTCTTGACATGGCATGGAAAACCGCGGCCAGATTATCGTAGTGCTCAATTTGGGTAGTAGGAAAACTGCGGCTCAAACCCAGACGGTTTTCAACAAAATCCGTGGCAAAAGCCTGCCAGTCGATATTGGGATATGTAACATAATGCGCATTCATATTGCCGGTGGCACCGCCAAATTTGGCACTTATCGGAATGCTTTTCAGTTGCTGAAGTTGAATGCTGAGCCTTTCGTGAAAAACTAAAAACTCTTTACCCAGTCGGGTGGGAGAGGCGGGCTGCCCGTGTGTTCGTGCCAGCATGGGTATGTCGCTCCATTCGTTGGCTAAATTTTTAATGATAGCACACAGGTTGTCAAGTTTTTGAAAATACACTTCGTTGAAAAAATCTCTCAACGAGGCAGGTACCGCAGTGTTGTTCACATCCTGAGAGGTGAGCCCGAAATGAATAAACTCCTTGTATGGGTCCAGCCCAAAAGTTTCAAATTTTTCTTTCAGGTAATACTCCACTGCTTTTACATCGTGATTGGTGACCGACTCCAGTTCCTTGATGCGCAATGCTGCTTCTTCATAAAAGTTATCGACCAGTTTACGAAGCAACGCCAATTTGCCGGTGTCGATATGCTCGAGGCCGGGTAGGGGAATGTCGCATAATGCCGTAAAATAAGCAATCTCGGTGGCTATACGATACCGCATCAGTGCAAACTCAGAGAAGTATTCCGATAATACTTCTGTTTGCTTGTAATACCTTCCATCAACAGGAGAAACGGCAAACAGATAATTCGATTCCATACAAAATGTTTTGTCAAAGGTAAAAAAAACAGTAAAAAAAACGGTTTATTTTTTAATTTTGGTGTTCGTTTGAAGCAACAACATATAAACATTTTTTTGTTGATATGAGGATTTCGTTAGTATCGTATCTTAATACCTTGCCATTTAGGTTTGCCGTTAACAATTCACCCTTGCGACTGCGCAATGGTAGTTTCTTGTGCTGTCCTCCCTCCGACTGCGCTCAAATGCTTATTGATAATAAAGCCGATATCGGGTTAGTTCCTGTGGCCGCAATCTTACATCTTAATGAACCTGTTGTTTTTTCCGATTTTTGCATCAGTGCCCACCATGAAGCCTATTCGGTGCTGATATTATCGCAGAGGCCACTGCGCGAATGCACCACTTTGTTACTCGATTATCAGAGTCGTACCTCGGTAGCGATGTGTAAAATACTCGACGAACACTTTTTGCATTATCACTTTAATTATGTTGATGCTGCACCCGGATTTGAAGCTCAAATTCAAGGTAATACGGCAGGGCTTGTAATAGGCGACCGGGCTATGCACTATCGCACTAATTTTGAACATGTGTGCGATGTTGGCAGCTTGTGGTTGCAATATACAGGATTACCAGCAGTATTTGCGCTATGGGTTGCCAATAAACCCCTCGAAAGAAGCTTTGTGAATGAGTTTAACGCAATAATGCAATATGGTATTGATAATATAGAGCATGCTATTGAAACCTATCGTGGCCCTGATATAGGCATTTCGTTGCACCGCTATCTTACTGAATGCCTGTGCTTAAACCTTGATGAGGAACGCATTCAGAGTGTACGCAAGTTTCTTCAGTTTCTAAAACCACAATGTAATCTGAATATCTATCCCTAAACTATATTGGTTCTATGATAACAATTCGACATTATCAGGCAAAAGACTTCGATGCAGTTGATGCAATTTGGAAAGTAACGGGAATGGGAGGAGCAGTGCGTGGCGATACGCCTCAAATTATTGCACGAACCCTGGCTTGTGGCGGAGCTTTGTTCTTGCTGGTAGAAAGAGTGCGCAACAAAGAAACCATTATGGGCACATGTTGGGTTACCAACGATGGTCGCAGGCTCTATCTGCACCATTGTGGCATTCATCCCGATTTTCAGGGCAAGGCCTATTCGCGGATGTTGGTAAAACCTGCCCTCGATATGGCCAAAACCTTGAATATGCAAATAAAACTTGAAGTGCATCGCGATAACAAGGTAGCAAAACACCTCTATCAGCAATGTGGTTTTGCCTATTTGGGCGATTACGAGGTGCAAATTATAAGAGATATTTCGAAACTTTGAATTACTCTTTTTTGAGCAAATATCAACATAGCATACTAAAACTGGCTATCCCGAATATTCTTACCAATCTTACTGTTCCATTACTGGGATTGGTCGATTTGGGGCTCATGGGGCACATGCCTTCGGCAAGCTACATTGGCGCATTGGCACTTGGTAGCATGATATTTAACTTGTTGTATTCGGGTTTGTTTTTTTTGAGAATGGGTACCACCGGGTTTACCGCACAATCGTATGGCGCCCGAAACTTCAGGCAGGGTGTAAATTGGTTAGGTCGTGGAATATTGCTGGCTTTAGTCATCTCTGTTTTTCTGATAGTTTTGCAACAGCCCATCGAGTGGTTAGTTTTTAAGATTATCAATGGGTCTGATGTTGTTGAATTGTTGGCTGCCGATTATTTTCGCATCAGAATTTGGGCAGCACCGGCCACATTGTGTGTATTTGTGTTTTCGGGCTGGTTCCTTGGTATGCAAAATGCCCGAATACCATTGATTATTGCTCTGGTAATTAATATGGTAAACATGCTCGTAAGCTACTATCTGGTAGCTATTGCCGGCATGGCAATACAAGGAGTGGCAATGGGTACCGTAATTGCTCAATATGCAGGATTGGCAGTTGCTTTGTTGTTCTATTTTCTTGCTTACCGAAGAGTGTCGCTGTTGCTTCATTGGAAACGTGTTGCCGATATTGCAAAATGGAAGAAATACATTGAGGTAAATCGCGATATTCTAATTCGTTCGATTCTGATTACAGGTAGTTTTTTCTGGTTTAATGCTGTTTCGGCAACATCGGGCGACCATATATTATCGATAAATTCGGTGCTTCTGCAATTCCTGTGGATATTCTCCTATTTTATCGATGGTTTTGCCTTCGCTGCCGAGTCGCTTACAGGAAGGTATAAAGGTGCACGCGACCTGTTTGCTCTAAAAAAACTGATACGATGGATGTTAATATGGGGGCTGTTGCTCAGTATGTTGGTTTCGTTGCTATATGTTTTTCTCGGTGACCGGTTAATCGCTTTACTCACCAACAATGCCACACTTATCAGTCAGATAAAGCCCTATATGATTTGGGCATATTGCATCCCTCTGGTAAGTTTTATGGCCTTTGTGTGGGATGGTATTTTTATTGGCGCCACAGCGTCAAAACCAATGCGTAATATGATGTTGGTTTCGGTGTTTTTTGTTTTTTTACCGGCGCTATATCTGTTCGAATCTATCTGGCAGAATCATGGATTGTGGCTTGCCCTGTGTATATTCTTACTTGCCCGGGGAGTGGGATTGTTTATGGTTCACAAAAAAGCAGTGTTTCAGTTGCCTTAATGTCAACAACCCTCTTTTACGAGAAGTTGTAATGATGCAGTATCTGAAGTTGCAATATAGGGACACAACAACGAATAAACTTTGCCGTGTACTATTTTTTCGATCATAAGCAGGTTTTCGACCTGCACTCTCGATTTTCCGGTCGACATATGTACCAGATGCATCCGGTTTACATGCATACTATCGGCATATAAAAAGCCAGTGCCCCTGTTGTACACATAGGCATATTCGCTGCTGCCACTCAAACGGTAGTCACCTGTAGAAGCATGAACCCTGAAAAATAAACTATCGCAACGTAAGCATAAAGAAATATTACTGAACCCGGTATGGTTGTCTACTGAGAACCATGAGGCTGTAATGGTGTCGATGTTTGTAAGGCTTGCACTTTGGTACAGGCTTATTTCGCTTAGTTCGTTAAACCCTATTTCAATTTCGATAGGCTCGTATTTGCGTAACCAAGTGCAGCGGTTTTTATTGCTGATTGAAAGGCAATGTGAGTTTACTTCCCAGTCAACAAAAGGAATCAGGTTTTTGCCTGCTCTTATACATACGTAGTACTCCGATTGCGGCACAAGCACCAACTCGAAGTAATCGTTTACTGCAATACTGCTGAAGGCTTCAGTATCGAAACGTACTTCATCTGCCGGTCCGCTCGATTTGAAACATGCCTGATTTTCGGGTTCACACGATGCCAAAATCAGGAATACCGGTGCAAAAAATACTGTCAGTATTATTAATCTCATGCTTTTAGCTGAATAAGCGGTAAAAATAGCCAAAATAAATTATTTTTGTGCGTACATTTATTAGAAGAATCAACACATAACAGTTGTATTATACATGGCTGCAAAAAAAAAGAATATCATTATTGTATCGCTTTCGGTGGTTTTTGTTTGTTCGCTTACCGGTGCTTTTTTCGCGCATCGATACTATAATTATATATATGCGCCCAATGTAGCGGTAGCCGAAGGCGAAACTTACATGTATATTCCTACCGGTTCTGACTATACCGATGTGCTCGATTCGCTTACTGCAGCTGCATTACTTATTGATGAGACTTCGTTTCGCTGGGTAGCCGAGCAGAAAGATTATGCCGAAAGGGTAAAGCCGGGGCGCTATCGCATAACCGATGGCATGAGCAACAACGAACTGGTAAACATGCTCAGATCGGGAAGGCAAAGTGCTGTGAATGTGACTTTTAACAATGTTAGAACTCTTCCCGATTTGGCTGCAAAACTGGCTACGATCATCGAAGCCGATTCTTTGCAGCTGATACAAGCATTTACCGACAGTGAATTGATTGCTTCTTATGGTTTTGATTCTCATACTTTTGCCTGCATGTTTCTACCCAATACTTACGAGTTTTATTGGAACACATCGGCACGGCAGTTTACCGATCGCATGAAACAGGAGTATGATGTGTTTTGGACAGAGGAACGCATTGCTAAAGCTAAAGAATCAGAGTATCCAATGACACAGGTTCAGGTAAGTATACTGGCCTCTATAGTAGAGCAGGAGACACGCATGAACGATGAAAAACCCAGAGTTGCAGGAGTGTATATAAATCGTTTAAAGAAGGGAATGCTGCTGCAGGCCGACCCCACTGTGATTTTTGCAGCGAACGACTTTAGTATCCAGCGCGTGCTTTTTAGTCATTTGGAGATTGATTCTCCTTATAATACTTATAAATATCAGGGCTTACCTCCCGGACCAATTTGCATCCCTTCGGTAACATCTATCGAGGCTGTGCTCGATTACGAAAAACATGAGTATTTGTACTTCTGTGCAAAAGATGACTTTTCGGGCTACCATAGCTTTGCCAAAACACTGCAGCAGCACAATGCCAATGCACGTAAATTTCATCGGGCGCTTAACCAACGACAGATTCGTTAAGCAGGCTTTTCGATAAAAAGGAATTCGAGACCTGTAATTTTCTGATAGTCTTCGCCCGATTCAAGAAGGTCGCTATCACCACTTTCGTAGCACCACTCCACAATTAGGCCTTCTATGCCCTGCATTTGCTTCATTAAAAAAAAGAGAAATTTAGCCGAACTGCTGTTAAAGTACAATAAGTCGAAGCGGACCCGGGCCTTAGGATGAATATGTTCAATAAAACTCCGAAAATATTGCTCAACCGAAGCGTAGAATTCTTGTGGATTTTCGGGTGCCGATACCCCTGCAATAGTAAAAACACCCGAATCGTTGTCAGCAGATATCTCAGGCGTGGTTTTCGTGGCCGTTATTAATATTTGTTTCATAGGCTGCACATTTAGGAATCAGATATTACAGATGTGTTGTGTGCGATAAAAATAACAAAAATATTTTTAAGGTCTATATGATAAAAAAAATCAATATTCCGATTCAATCGGTATTGGAGTAGCTTGATTTCGAAAATAAAACCGGTACCGGAATTGTAATTTGTCTGGCCGCTTCAATGCAATAGCTGTCGGTCATTCCCGAAATAAAATCGCTGATAATTTGATTCGTTTTTTCGTTGTGTTTCTCGTAAAAATGCTTCATTCCCGCAAGGTAATCACCAAATTGCCGGTCGATAGCCAAATGTAAGTTTTGGTAGGCAATCATATCGAAAGCATATGTATCGAAAAGTTGCGAAAAATGTTCGAATAATCGCACAATAATATTAGTGCAAAATTGCTCGTATGTTTGCAGTGCCTTATGAAAATAGATATGCTCGTAGTTGAACCGTTTTAACTCGGTCATCCAGGTGTATTTTTCGTTTGAGAAGCCAATAAACGAGTTCTCTTTCGACGACTCAATCAAGTCGAGTACCAGACTTTTTATGATTTCACCGTTATTGGTGCCAAGCCGGGTTTTCATCTGCGCGGGTATGTCGTTTTTATGAATTAAACCGGCCATAAGAGCATCTTCGAGGTCGCGACCCAGATAGGCAATTTTATCGGCCATACGTACAATGCACGCTTCGTAGCTTGAACCGCTCACTTTTCGGTTTGTTATTGTGTCAAGGTCTTTTTGAACAGGGTCGGGAAACAAGAATTGCTCATCGCGTTCGCCGTTGTGGCATATAATTCCGTCGCAAACTCCATAGGTTAAGTTTAGTCCATAACCTTTGTTTGCCAGTTTCGAAACAATGCGATAACTGTTTATTTCATGCACAAAAGCATTGTTGCCGCCCAATAAGTCGTCTAGTGCTTTTTCTCCGGCATGACCAAAAGGTGTGTGCCCCAAATCGTGTCCTAGCCCAATGGCATAGGCCATGTCGGGATTTAACTGCCAGCCACTCAGTTGTAGGCCTCTGCAAATGGCTGCCGAAATGGTGGCAACGTGCAGCACATGTTCTATGCGGGTGCAAATGTGGTCGTTGTCGGGTGCATAAAACACCTGGGTTTTCTTTTTCAGTCGTCTGAATGCAGTGCTGTGAATTATGGCGGTTTGGTCGCGAAAATAATCGCCGCGTACATCGGGTTCGCGATAAACGGTTCGCTGCAGATACACTTCTTCGGGTAACGGGTTTCTCATAATTACGATTTCAGGTATTTGTCGTACAGGTTTTCGTGGCGATAGTTTTTAATGTATTCGATGGCCAAATCAATTTCGGGGGTAATGTAAAACAGCTTTTTGTACTGAGGCAGCGCAAACCCTGTGCTGTACGATTTCTCGAATTGGGCAATCAGCATGTCGAAATAGCTGTTGATGTTGAGCAGCACAATAGGTTTTTCGTGATATTTCAATTGCTTCAGTGTAATTACCTCAAGTATTTCTTCGAGAGTGCCAAAGCCTCCGGGCATGGCAATAAAAGCATCACAATTGCTACGCATGTAATGTTTTCGCTGCATCATATCGGGGGTTACCACCGTGTGGGTATCGTATTCCGAAACAATCCCTTTTTTATTCAGGGTTTCGGGTACCACTCCGGTAACTGTTGCTCCTGACTCAAGCGCTGCTTTCGACAGGCGCCCCATCATTCCAATCATGCCTCCGCCATGAATAATGTTCATGCTGTTGGAGGCAATACATACTCCAAGTTGTGTTGCGGCCCGGTAATATATTTCGTCGAGGTCTTCGCTCGATGCACAAAAAACACATACTGTTTTTACCATAAATGTTTAGGTTTTATTCGGTAAATGTAAACAATTATGTATCTTCGTGAAAACATTTTTAACAAGATAGGTGTTTCAACAGTGCGATAAATACGCCCCGTCAGTATCTGCCATACTTGAAGAGTGCGAGTGTTATGTTTTGGTAATTGTCAGGTTATGAAGCGAAAAACAGTTTTTAGAATATTTTATATTGTGCTCATTGCTTTTTCATTGGTTTTTATCGTTGTAGGAATGATGCTTAGTTCTACACGATATGTTTGTTACAATAATTCCAATGAAACAATACGCGTCGAGTTTATTACTGCTACAGGTTCTACCGGAAATATAGAGCTTCCTCCCGGCGAATGGCTGCTGTTGCATAGCACAAAATCGCTGACAAAAAAAGTTGAAAAAGATGTTGAAGTTGATGTATATCAATATTTTAGTGCGATAAACATATACAATTCCGATAGTCTTTTATGTTCGGGCGTAAAGAATTTTACATGGCTATATGCCTCACAGCCAAGGCTTAATGAGTACACCTTGCAATGGAGATAAAAAAAAAGAAAAAAAAGTTTTTTTTTGTTTTATGTATTAGCATATTTTTTCTATTTTTAGCAGTCTGAAAAGGAGGCAATTTTTTTAAGAAGGTAAGAGTTTTTTTTACAACAAAAATGTTGAAATTGTTGTTTTTGTGTTGTGTTTAAAGTGCGAATTGTGAATTGTGATGAAGTCAAAAATTTTTATTAAACAAGTGTAAAAAGTTTTTTTTATAAAAAAGTTTAGTGAATATTTGTCTTTAGGTTTTGTGTTAATTGTTAAGAAGAAAAATTGAGGCAGGTTAATGGCGAAAAGATACGATGAAGCTTGGAATGAGTGTCTGCAGATAATACGCGACAATGTGCCTAAGGTAAGCTACCGCACGTGGTTTGAACCTATTATACCCTTGGCTCTTGATAATAATGTGCTTACAATTCAAGTTCCCAGTACTTTTTTCTACGAATTTCTCGAAGAGCAATATATCGACCTGCTTAGCAAAACCCTTCACAAGGTAATTGGTGCAGGTGCCAAGCTCGAGTATCATATTGTGATGGATGGGTCTGACTCTGCAAAGCCCTATACGGTAAAGATTCCTGCATACGACAACAATAAATTCGTTAACAAACCGGTTTCGGTTCCATTCGATGCCAATGTCGACTCTATTAAGAATCCATTTGTTATCCCCGGAATAAGAAAGTTGCAAGTAGATCCACAGCTTAATCCCGATTATAATTTCAACAATTTTGTAGAAGGCGAATGCAACAGGTTGGCCAGGTCGGCAGGTTATGCTGTCGCCCAAAACCCCGGAGGCACTGCCTTTAACCCATTGTTTATATACGGAGCCACCGGTTTAGGAAAAACCCATTTGGCGCAGGCTATTGGCATCGAGGTGAAAACCCGATTCCCCGAAAAGATTGTGTTATATGTTGATGCCAACAAGTTTATGACACAATACACCGAAGCTACCCGAAACAACAATCGCAACGACTTTATCCATTTCTACCAGATGATGGATGTACTTATTGTTGACGATGTTCAGTACTTCACCAAAAAAGAAGGTACTCAGGAAGTCTTCTTCCATATCTTTAATCACCTGCATCAGCAAGGAAAACAAATTATCCTCACTTCCGATAAGCCGCCCGTTGAACTAAACGGAATGGAGCAGCGCTTGTTGTCGCGATTCAAATGGGGTCTTTCGGCCGATTTGCAGGAACCCGATTTCGATACACGTATCAATATACTGAAACAAAAAGCCTATAAAGACGGTATTATTATTTCGGAAGAAATACTCGAGTATATCAGTTCACATATCACAACCAACGTGCGCGAATTGCAGGGTGCTCTTATCTCGCTGCTGGCGCAATCTACCCTCAATCGTAAGGAAATCAACCTCGAGTTGGCCCGCGATATGATTGACAAACTCGTGAAGAGTACCAAACGCGAAATCTCTATCGAATATATCCAAAAAGTGGTTTGCAACTACTTTGGAATGCCGGTTGAAGCCATCGGTAGCCAAACACGTAAACGCGAAATTGTGCAAGCCAGGCAAATTGCCATGTTCTTTGCCAAGAATATGACCAAAAATTCGCTGGCAGCCATTGGGTCATACATTGGAGGTAAAGACCATGCCACAGTGCTACATGCTTGCAAAACTGTGAACAACCTTATCGAAACCGATAAAAAGTTCAAGATGGATGTCGATGAAATTGAGAAACGCTTGAAAATGTAAATTATATAGGGGCTTTTCGAAGCCCTTTTTTATTTTTGCACAAACACTTATCCTATGATTTGGATTGTTCTGGCAATACTCTCTTCAACATCTATTTTTGTTGTTTTTAAACTGTTGCAACGCTTCAATATTCCTACGCTGCAGGTAATAGTGGTTAACTATGTTGTTGCAGGTAGCTTCGGTTTCGCTTTAGCCGGAGGTGTACCCGTGTTCGATGATGCAAATACAAACTGGTTGTTGCCGGCTATTGTTATAGGGGCATTGTTCATTGTGAATTTCTTTCTGATTGGTTATAGCTCTCAGAATATTGGTATTTCGATTACCACAGTGGCCGGAAAAATGTCGGTGATATTCCCGATGGTTTTCTCTATATGGTTCTACAGCGAGGCTCTTTCGTTACTTAAAATATCGGGAATAATACTCGCTCTTATTTCTGTTTTTATGGCAGTTTACAGCAAAACACAAACGCACTTGAATTCATCGAAAATGTTGGTGCCTTTGATAATTTTTGTGTTAATGGGAATTACCGATGCTTTGGTGAAATATGCCCAGGATGCCTGGGTAAACGATAGTATTGCTCCGGTGTTCTCGGCAAGTTTATTCAGCATTGCCCTTATTTGTGGATTACTATATATGATGTTTGTTCCGAAAAAGTTTGCAGGCTTTCTGAAATGGCAGGTTTGGGTGGCGGGCATTGTACTGGGGCTGGTAAATTTCGGGTCAATCTATTTTATTATTTTGTCGCTCAATAGCAATGTTTTCGACAGCAGCATAGTGTTTGGCATCGTGAATATTTGCATTGTGAGTCTTTCGGTAATAATCGGCCGGTTTATTTTCAACGAAATTCTTCGACCTCTCAATATTATAGGTATCGTTCTGTCGGTAATTGCTATTTTTGTATTTATGTTAAGTTGATGCCCGACGATGTATATAATAGTATTTCAGCCCCTGTCGAAGGGTATTTCCGCGACCGCGGCAGCAAGTTCTATGCGTTTGCCTATCCGGCAAGCAACGAAGAAGAGGTAAGGCACTATCTGGCAGCGTTAAAAAAGGAACACTACAACGCCAACCACCATGTGTATGCCTTTAAGCTGGGAGCCGGCGAAGGTTTCTATCGTGCCAGCGACGATGGCGAACCTGCCAACAGCAGCGGAAAACCGGTGTTAGGGCAAATACTCAGTTATGGGCTCAGCGATGTGCTCGTGGTGGTGGTTCGCTATTTTGGTGGAGTTAAGCTGGGCGTACCGGGTTTAATACATGCATATCGCAGTGCCGCCGACGACGCATTGAATAAGGCCGAATTGGTTGAGAAAACTGTTACCCGCGATGTATGTATCCACTTCGATTACCAGCTGTTGAGTCAGGTTACACGCCTTATCGAAGATGAAAAAATTGAAGTTGCGGGTCGCGATTTCTTGGAACACTGCAACATAAAGCTAAAAGTAAGGTTGAGCATGTACAATAGAATAATCGATCGTTTTGGCCAGATATACGGTGTAAATATTGTAAGCAATGAAAGCTAAACTGTCGTTGTTTATATTGCGCCTGTTTAGGTGGAAAAGCACTGAATTTCCCGAGGTGGGCAATTGTGTGGTAGCCGTTGCTCCGCATACCAGCATGTGGGATTTTATTTGGGGAAAATTGTATATTGTGTCAAAAGGGAGAATTGCACTTACTTTAATAAAAAAAGAAATGTTCAGGTTTCCTCTGGGTGGAATATTGCGTGTAATGGGTGCTGTACCTGTCGACCGAACGTCGCCACAGGGCCTGGCTCGCCAAATACCCTTGCTATTGGCCGGCAATACTAAGCTCTTGATTGCCATTACGCCCGAAGGAACACGTAAAAAAGTAGAAAATTGGAAAAAGGGGTTTATTCATATTGCCAAAGCGGCCGATGTTCCTATAGTAGTGGGTTTTATCGACTATAAAACACGCCGGCTTGGTGTGCTTGGAGTGATTGATAGCAGTGGCGAGCCCGACGATATTATGCAGCAGTTTAAGAAAATGTTTGTTGGTATTTCAGCCAAACATCCCGAACGTTTTATAACCGGATACGAAGAATGAAAACACTTGATGTAAGCTTAGTGCAATGCCAGCTTGTTTGGGAAAAGCCACAATTTAACGTCGAACATATCGGGGCGCTTATTGTGGGGATTCAGCAAAGCGATTTAATTGTGCTACCCGAAATGTTCAGTACCGGGTTTAGTATGAATGCCAGAGCTTTTGCCGACGACAATCGCCAGCTGGTGCTTGCATGGATGCGAAAAACAGCAAGCAAACGCAATACCGCAATTTGCGGCAGCATCATAATTGAAGAGGGTGGAAACTACTATAATCGATGCTATTTTATTACGCCCGATGCCGAATTCTATTACGACAAACGTCATTTGTTCAGCATAGCCGGCGAACATAGGAACTACACTGCAGGAAAAAGTCGTTTGGTGGTTGAATACAAAGGCTGGCGCATTATGCCGCAGGTCTGCTACGATTTGCGATTTCCGGTATGGAGCCGCAATTGTAACGATTACGACTTGTTGCTGTACGTGGCTAACTGGCCTGAGCCAAGACGCGATGTGTGGGATAAGTTATTGCAGGCCAGGGCTATCGAAAACCTGAGTGTGGTAGCCGGGGTAAACCGTATTGGCAGCGATGGCGAAGGCATAACGTACAATGGAGGCACTCAGTTTGTAAACGAAAGAGGAGAAGTAGTTGCCATGGTACCCGATAACTGCGAAGCTGTGTTGCAGTATAGTTTCAACTTGGAATCGCTGCAGTTGTTCCGCGAAAAATTTCCTGCATGGCGCGATGCCGATAATTTTACCATCGAAGGTCTATCGTAATTCGTTGTAAAGCGAATCGCGTTCGCAGGCAACAAATCCTTCGTTAGCCACCGCTGTGGTAAGCGCCGATACATTAAATTCCGGCTTTTGCTCGTCGGCACCGGCCATGCTGTAAATACGCGTGGTGTCGCCAATGGTTCCGTCGATATCGTCGGCACCAAAATGCAAGGCCATCAGTGCATTTTGTTTTCCGAGCATTGGCCAGTAGGCTTTCAGATGCGGTATGTTGTCGAGAAACAAACGGCTGACAGCCATATTGCGCATATCTTCGGCAACCGTGCTTTCGGTTTTCAACGAAAGTGCATTGTGGGAGCGCTTATACTTGAGTGGTATGAAACAGTTGAAACCACCGGTTTTGTCTTGCAAAATCCGAAGTCGGTTCAAATGATCGACACGGTGCCGGTAGTTTTCGATATGCCCATACAGCATGGTGCAATTGCTTGGTATTTGGGCATTGTGCAGCTCGTTGTGAATGCGCAACCAGTTTTCTGATATGGTTTTTTCGCTACATAGTTGCTTTCTGATGCTTATATCAAAAATTTCGGCACCACCGCCCGCAACCGAATCTATGCCTGCCTTTTGCAGTATTCTTATGCATTCTGAAGTTTTAATCTTTGCATTTTTGGCCATATATTCTATTTCGATCGCGGTGAATGCTTTGATATGTAATTGTGGGTATGTTTTTTTAATCGCTACAAATAGTTTTACGAAAAATGGTAGATCGTACGATTTGTTTAAAGCTCCCACAATGTGTAGTTCTGTGATACCCTCGTTGTAGTGATTCGAAATACGATTCATGATGTCGTCGAACGAAAGTTCCCATGCGCCATTTTCTCCTGGTTTTCGTGCAAACGAACAAAACCGGCACGAATTGCTGCAAATATTCGAAATTTCGACGTGCATGTTTCGGTTGTAAAAAACCTTGTTGCCCCAAAGTTGTTGTTTTCGGGTAAATGCATAATAGCCCAACAGACCAAGCGGTGCTTTTTCGTACAGCAACAAGGCATCGTGGGTATTGATGCGTGTGCCGTTTTCAATTGTATCGAAAATTTGCTGCAATGCTGTGCTTAATGAAGAAAGTATCATGCGCCGCCTGTGTATTTTTATGTAAAATTAGTCATTTTGTGTTTGCAGCAAAGTTAATGTGCTGCATTTTTATTTTTTTTCCGACAACGATAATTTACAATCTGTTTTTGCGTTATATTTGGCGTAAACATCTGAATAATAATACCTAAAAACGAAATTGTATGAAAACCCGACTCATCATCAGTGTAGTAATCATTAGTCTTGCAACCATGTGGTCGTGTAAAAAAGATGCTCCCGAAATGCGCGACATTCCACTTAGTGTTCAGCAAAAAAACATGGTGGTTTCGGGCAATGCTTTTGCTTTCAATTTGCTGCAGCGAACCGTGGCTTTTGAGGAAACGCCAAAAAATATCATGATTTCGCCGCTCAGTGTGCACTATGCATTGGCTATGACTGCCAACGGAGCGCGCAACAACACCCTTGCTCAAATGCTCGAAGCTATGGATTTTGCTCAGTATGATATTGATGCATTTAACCAGTATTTTAAGTTTCTGATGGGAGAACTTACATCTCTCGACGATAAGGTCGATTTGTCGATTGCCAATTCAATATGGTATCGCAATACTTTTTCTGTTTTACCTGCTTTTCTTGAGGTAAACCAGCAATACTACAATGCCGAAGTTTCGGCGCTTGATTTCGATTCGCCTCAGGCTGTCAATACCATAAATGACTGGGTTGACAATGCCACTCGTGGTAAAATCGATGAAATTGTAGAAGATATTGGTCCCGATATGGTGATGTTCCTTATCAATGCCATTTATTTCTACGGAGAATGGAAATTTGAATTCGACCCGGCGAGCACAAGCGACCGCGATTTTATTAAAGGTGACAATCAGGTAGTTTCGGTTCCTACCATGCAAATGGAAGCTGACTTGAAGTATTTTGCAGGCGCCGATGCAACAGTGGTGGAGTTGCCTTATGGCCGAGGTAATTTTGTGATGAACATATTGCTGCCATCTTTTAATTCCAATCCTCAGGCCTTGGTTGCCCTTCTCGATTTGCCTACGTGGACCAACTGGAGTGATGTGATGACCGAAAGAAACGTGAAACTCTATCTGCCAAAATTCAGTTTCGAATACGAGCAAACCCTTAACCAAATGCTTATCGATTTGGGAATGACCGACTTATTCAGTGCCGGTATTGCCGATCTTAGCGGAATAAACGGTAGCGGAGGACTGGTTGTAAGCGAGGTGAAGCATAAAACATTCATCGATGTTGACGAAAAAGGCACCGAAGCCGCTGCTGTTACCTCGGTGGGTGTAGAACTTACAATGGTTGACCCGAATGGGCCTGTTACTATGGTTGTCGATCGCCCGTTTGTTTTTTTGATACGGGAGAAAAGCACCGGTGCAGTACTGTTTTCGGGTGTGGTTGAAAACCCGCTGGAATAGATATGTGTTGATGATACTCTAGCTTGATTGCATTATATTTGAATTCTCTGGTATTAGAATTCAGAATACAGGAGACAGAATGCAGAAGGGCTTTTTGCTGGGCGAGAGAAAACAGCTGCTCCGAGAAAATATTAAAATTCAAGTCGGAGGAGCATGTCGTTTGATTGCCAGCCCCCACTTCTGTATTCCGACTTCTGTCTCCTGTATTCATAGTAGCGCAGCGGTATTAGAATTTGTCACCCTGAGTAGCGAAGCGATAATCGAAGGGTGACTTCCGAAGCCGTTTCTTCATCCCCCTGCCTATGCTTCGATTAACGTTCCGCTGCACTCCACTACTCAGCATGACAGGGTGTTGCAAACGAAGTCGAGATGTGAATTATTCCCCCTTTGAAGGGGGGTAGGGGGATGTGTCAGGATTTAACACCTTGATTTTCATATCTAAAGCACCCAATACACTGACCATATCATTCTTAACCTGTAAATCGTCGAACCTAATAAATGTTACACCCAATTGTTCCAATATGCCTTCCCTTCGATTGTCATATTCATATTTAAAATCATGGCTATTCCCATCTATTTCGATAGCTAGCCATATTTCATGACAAAAAAAATCAACAATAAATCTGTCAATTGGTACCTGACGGTGAAATTCTACACCTAATGCTTTCGATTTTATCTGTTGCCACAGCAACACTTCCGATAATGTGCTGTTGTTGCGAAGCTTGCGAGCTAATAGCTTTAGTTTGGGGTCGTACGGTATAATTTTATTTTGCATAAAACTCGCGAAATCAATTATTTACAAAGAAAGCATTTTTTTACATCCCCCTGCCCCCCTTCAAAGGGGGAATTTTTCCCTACTCCACCACCAATTTCCTTCGACTTATTGTATCGCCCGATTTGAATAGTACAATATACGTTCCGGCTGCAATATCCGAAATATCAATCGTGCTGCTGTTTGTTTTCTGCATGATTTGCCGGCCGGTAATCGTATAAATGCTTACCTCGTAATGGGTTTGCGATGTGCGAATTGTTATTCTTTTGTTAGCAGGGTTGGGGTATATTGTAATATTGGTTGATTTTTCATCAAATTCCGACAGTAACGATTGTTCCATAATCAACTCTAATACACCGGCTGCGTATTTGGGAATTACCTGCGCTTGTTCAGTGTTTATAATACTGTCGGTGGTGGTTCGAAACTGATTATGCAATAAGCCAAAACCCAACAGATCTAAATCTTCGTTGTAATGTGTGAGGTTTGCCGAAACCGTGAATCTGTTTCGTCCGGCTGTTGTGTTGCACGGTCCATACGAAAAGAGATAGTCGCCTTGTACATACGATAGTTTTGCCGAAGTAACATCAAAGCCATCGATGCTATGCGGGATAGTATAGTTAATGTCGTTTTCGGTTTTATTGGTAAAGTACAGCAGTATGCGTTGTTGTTCCTGATTTTGGGTTGTTTGATGCAACACAAACGTAGTAGCTTCTTGCGAGTTGAACGATTCGTTACCGTTCATTAAAATGTTTCCAAAGTAATAGGTACTATCGCTTTCGTACATTTTCGATAAAAATTGCAATGCGTATGCTCCCGACCTGTAACTAACCAGTGAGCTGCCTTCCTGAGTTTGAATTACCGACCATGCATTGTGATCGCCCAGGCGATGATGCGTGGCCATTTCTACAAAGTTTTCGTGCTGGGCATTGTATTTAATTAGGGTTCCTAAATATTCCTGTGCAAAACAAGCATGAAGAATTGTATTGATGTATGACAGATTCTTATTGTCGGTTCCTTCAACTACATTCCATTCGGTGAGCCAAAGTTTTTGTGCAGGAAATGCAACACGAAGAGAGTTTAACTTATTTACTACATTTTCGGTTAAAAATGTGTTCAATGAGTTTTTACCACATTCGAAACGAGTTTGTATGTTGTTGTCGTTTAGGCAGTTATTTGAAGTATAGTACTCGTGTAAAATTATAGCGTCGATAGTTTCGCCCAATTTTCCTCCCGAGCCGGTTAAGTCTTGCTCCATTAACCCGGCCAGGTTGTTTTGCCATGGCGTGTTTACACTGGTTACTATTCCTGTTTTAATTTGCACCACCCCATCGAAATAGCATTTCAATCTTTCCGAATAAATTTGAGCCAATCGTGCATAATTGTTTACATTCATCATGAACCGGGCTTCAGAATAGGTCATCGGTCCATAGTATTCGTTGCCTAATTCAACATAGAGCACATCATCAATTGAGTAATTCAACTCATCAATTAACATCTCAATAGCATCTTGAGTTTCTTTGTAGTATAGTTCAAACCTGTAAATGTCTATATCGTTATCAAACAATTCCTCGTTGCCTTCATACGAATAACTGAAACTATTGTGGCAATTATAATTTGCCATAGGTGTGAAAGCCGGTTGCCTTGAACATGCCGAACAAATAGTTTGATCGGCCGGGAATCTGAAATGCGTTAACAAATTGGCCACATAGCTAACGTGTATTCTATGGCTATTCCCTTCTGAATTGTGATAATTATTGATGTAATTGATAAATCCCTCAATATAGTTTTTGTTTACCATTAACCTTGAGTCGGCGCGGCAGTATGAAAGAGGATTGTTGAGGTGCGCAGTTTCTATGAGGGTCATGCCATACCCCTTTTTGATTTGCGGCGATGCAGCATTATACAAACCATCGGTATTGTATTCGTATAAGTGATACCATCCTGAATGTGTGCCGCCCGGAAATCGCAGCACTTCGGGCTTAAGCCTTAGTGTTGCGTCAACCACTAAGGGGTTGGTATTCATGTTTAAATAACTTACCCCCGATTGGTTTGCGTTGCATAGCAGTGGCGAAGCAGAGCATTGAATGCATTCGTTAGTCACATTCACATTTCCGCCCATTTCATTGATTCTTGCATAGGAATACCCACCCATATTGGCACCATTTAAACTACCTGAAATGTGTGGATTGTTGTGTAAGGTAATTGTGCTAAAATCGAGGGTTTGAGCCTGATTGATATGGATAAAGCACAGCATAAAAATGAAAAGTAATTCGACTTTTAATATGACGTTTTTTTGTTTCACTATAGTTTTGATTTTTAATGATACAGAATTTCAGATTGCAAGGCGGTTCTCACACCGATAATCTCGCTTATGGAATAATTGTAATTACATAATCGTAGGTCGATCCGGTATCGTCGTTCGAGCTAACCGCCATGGTTTTATTACCGCCCCGTGTTGATGTACCAAAAAACGAGGCTCCCACAATGTTTTCGACTACACTGGTGCTGCCTTTGGTGTTTTCGGTTCCGCGGGTATTCACAATGGGGCGCAGGTTCAATGCTTTTGATGAGGCGAAAACTTTATACACATTTTTGCCATAGGGAGGCGCAAACCCCTCGAAAGCAATTTCCTGAAGTACTCTTGTTTCGCCGGGTTCCAGTTTAAATTCTTCGGCGTTAGGGCTTTTATCGCATGGAGCTACAGGTGCAACCGACCCATCGGGCATAATTTCGATTATGCTGAAATAGGCAGGCTTAAGCCCTGTATTTTTTACTTCGATGCAAACAATATCGTCGGGCCCCAGCTTCAGTTCTCCGTCGGTCATTAAATCTGATTCTTCGCCTTTCGCTTCCACCTTAATTACTTCATCGCGGTGGTTTTTGGTAATTTCGGCAGGCAGCAGTTTCATAACTACCCGATAATTGTTGTCGGAGAAGTTCAGCTTACGCAGAAAATCGGCCTGAGCAATATTGGCAATGCTTTCTTCCAGTTCATCAATATTGCTTAACTGAATTTTCGAAAAGCGCACTATTTCCAGTCCGTCGTCGTTTTTCACAATTACAATTTCCTGATTGTCTTGCGATCGCGAAGGAGTTGCATCGCTTGTTATAACATATTCGCCTTTAGTGTCGAATGCAATAAAAGGGTTGTTTTTAAACCTTTCGTGTAGCGATGCTTTCACATTTTCGGGCAGTGGGGCGTCGATGCTGAAGACAGTTTGAGCAGTCAGTGATGCGTATGTTCTGAATGCCCACCATGCTTTTATATTGTCGAGACGCGCGGCTTGAGATAATTGTACTACTGCCGTAAAAGGAAATATATTGACGATAATTCCCACGAATTCGGGCTTTACATTTTTTATATTATTGATGCCCACCCCATAAAACCCGATAGAGTCGCCCAACTGCAACCCCATGGCTGCTCCGCCGGTAATAATAACATGCCCAGCTGCTCCTTTTGCATCAATTTCGAAATAGGGTTGTTGTTTCACGGTTTCACCGTTAAATATTTTATATTGCATATCGCCTTCAATTGAGGGTGATTGCTGCGGGGCCAGCAGCATCATTTCGCGTTTCAGGGTAGCAAACAAGGCTTCGTAGCTGGCACCGGGGTCTATGTCGGCAAACACTTTGGCCATAGCCACCGACAGCGAACCTGCCCCCACACGTTTATTGTCGATAACGTGATATGTTTCTTTGTTTCGTTCATCGAACGAGCATGCCGATATCACCACAAAAGGTGCCAGACCATCGCCGGTTGCCGACTCCATCATGCCCAGTCCGCTTTCGGTTTTTGTGTGGTTTACTGCAATGTTTTTCAGCTGCATGGCCTGTGCGCCTCCCCTGAAAACGTCGCTGCCGCGGCTGGCTGTACCCGAGTGGCAGGCATCAATGGTGAGCAAAACCTGACCTTTGCTGCCTGCTCTGCCTCTGATGCGGGTAATATATTCGCCAATAGCGTCGTCGCGCAGGTGCAGTTCTCCCCGGTAATTGGCCCATTTTCCTGTGTTATTGGCCGGTGCTCCGAAGGGAACCATGGCTTCGTCGAGACCATCGGCTTCGTCGCCGTTGTCGTCGGTAATCTGCTGGCCGTGGCACGAAAAGTGAACCACTACATAATCGCCAATGCCAGTCGATGCTGTCAGTTTCTCAAATGCATCTTGTATGCCTTGCAAAGTTGCTTCGGCATCTTGAATTACCAGGATATTTTCGTTGGTAAATCCCTGTTTGTTCAACACACCACGAATGAGTCCAATATCGTTGACTGAGTTAATTTTAGCCCAGAAGGTTTCGGGCTGGTAATCGCCAATAGCTACTATCAGGGCGCGTTTGTTATGGCCGGGGGTGTTTTGCGACATGAGTAGTAGGTTGCCTGATACTAAAAACAATGCTATAAGAATGCTGATAGCTTTCATGTGTTGATTTATTGGTTTGCTATGCAAATATAGTAGTTTAATTTAGAATTGCAATGCTTGATACTTAGCAACATTTCGGGGTTTTGCGTTGCGATTGCAACGGGTATTTATAAATCGCGTTACAAATTGCCCATAATAATTTCGACCTTGTTGCTGAATCGGTCGTGTAAATGCGGAAACGCAGTTGCGTTGCAGTTTATTTTTTCACGGCATCGGCTGCTGCCAGACCCAGTTCTGAAAAAACTTCCGATAGGGTAGGATGGGCGTGAATGGTGCGGGCAACATCGAATACCGTGGCTTCCATTTCTATATATGCCGATGCTTCGGCAATCATGTCGGTTGCATTTTCGGCAATGATTTGTACGCCAAGCACTTCGCCGTATTTTTTGTCGGATAAAATGCGCACCAGACCTTGTGTTTCGTTTTTTATCATGGCTTTGGCATTAGCCGAAAGTTTGAATTCGTTGATTTTGTAATCGACACCGGCATCGTGCAATTCCTGTTCGGTTTTGCCAACCTGCGCGATTTCGGGCATTGTATAAATATTCATTGGGTAACGGTCGTGCCTCATGTGGCCTTTAACCCCTTTAATGTGGTTTATTGCAAACATGCCTTGTGCCGATGATGCATGTGCAAATTGGCTGATGCCATTTACATCGCCCACGGCATAAATACCCGGAACATTTGTCATGAGTTGTTGGTCAACAGCAATAAAACCGTTGGTGTCGAGTGCAATTTCAACATGGTTATCGGGAACAACCGCTTTCCGCAAATTGGCATTGAGCCGAATTACATGTGGGGGTATATCATTGTTGTCGAGCATCTTTATTCCCTCGCTGCGCAATTGTTGACTCAGGTGTTGATTCAAAAAGTGGTCGGCACCGGGTATCAGCATTTGGCTATGTGTGTTTAAGTACACTTTTACTCCCAGCATATTCAGCAACTGAGCCATTTCGGCAGCTACCGGGCCATTGCCTTCAATAGCCATTTCTTGGGGCAATTCTTCCATTTTATATAATGCCCTGATGCCGGTAACACTTTTCGATTTGCTTAATTCGGGCAACGAACCTGTGGCAATTATAATGTTGCGTGCTTCGATAAGCCGGTTGTTGATGCTTACAGTGTTTTTTCCGGTAATTACAGCGTTTCCCTGTTCGAATTCAACTGCTTTTTTATGGAGTAAAAATTCTACATCGGCTTGCATTTTTTTTGCAATTTGCATGGCCCTGTCAACCGCTTTTGTCCAGTTAAACCGAATTTTATCGAGTTTAATACCCTCAACGCCAAAGTCGGCAATCTGGTTGAGTTTGTAATACTGACGTGCACTCTCGAGCAAGGCTTTCGTAGGAATACATCCCCAATGAATGCACATGCCACCAATTGATTCACGGTCGGCAAGAAGTACTTTCATTCCAAGTTGTCCGGCTCTAATTGCTGCAATATAGCCAGCGGGACCGGCACCAATAATGCAAACATCGTATTTCATGTTTTCGCTTTTTGCATTCATATGTTGTTTATCGGTAGTTTTCATTGTTTTGAATTTTCGTATTATCAAATAGTTTGCGTAAATATCACTACAGCAGCATCTTGGCGGGTTCGTTTAAGTACGAAATCACTTCATTTAAGAAACGTGTAACTTCGCCTCCATCAACTATGCGATGATCGACCGACATCGATAAAGGCATCATTTGTTGCTTTACCACATCGCTTCCCTTAAATCCGGGTTGTTCGAACATGCGACCGACACCCAGAATGGCTGCTTGCGGGTAATTTATTACCGGAACAGCATATTTGCCGCCTATCGAGCCGAAGCTGGTAATGGTGAATGTGCCGTCTTTCATATCGGCCAAACCCAGAGCGCGGTTGCGTGCTTTTTCCGAAATTGTATTCAGTTCGGCAGCAATCTCACTAATCGATTTGCGGTCGGCATGTTTTATTACCGGCACTACGAGTCCGTCGGGAGTATCAACAGCAATGCCGATATTGTAGAATTTTTTATAAATAATTTTTCCATTTTCGAAATCCATTTCAGAATTCAGTGCTTTATATTTCTTGAGAGCCAGCGCTGCGGCTTTTATTACAAAAGGCAGAAAACTGAGTTTAATACCCGATGCAGCCATTTCGTCTTTAAAAGCATTGCGCAGTCTGATAAGCTCGCTTACCTCGGCATCGTCGAACACACTCATGTGTGCTGCATTGTGCTTCGAGTTTATCATATTGCGGGCAATGGTTTTGCGCAACTGACTCATGTTTTCGATTTCAACGGGCATATCGTCGGCCGGTTGCTGCGGCTTCTCACTCTGGCTGTAGCGATGTTTGTGTTTTTCGATATCTTCTTTCATCACACGGCCACCGGGTCCGGTGCCTTTCACTTCGTGAATGTCAATGTTAAGCTCTTTGGCAAGTGCGCGTGCCACAGGTGTGGCTATCGCTTTGTTTTTCGAAACTTCTTGCTGGTTTTCGTCTGTTTGAGTTGCTTCGTCGCTGGCTGGTAAAAAAGCATTATTACCGGCCACTTCAAGAGTACCTACCACACCGGCTCCTTCTTCAGCTACTGCTTCAATTTCGGTGTCGATGTTTTTCGACTCTTGTTGCGCTGCTTCTCCTTCTATACCTTGCATGTCGATTTCTATAAGTGGGTCACCCACATGAATGGTTTCGCCTTCTTTACCATAAATAGCCGCAATAACACCGGCTCGTGGCGAGGGAATATCGGTAACCACCTTATCGGTTTCCATTTTTACAATAGGCTGAGAGCTTTCGACCATCTGACCTTTTTGAACGTACCATTCCAGAATGGTGCCTTCGTCGAGGCCTTCGCCAATATCGGGGAATTTGAATATATATCTCATTGTGTTTTTAGAATTTTACGGTTCTTATAATTTGATACAGGATTTTTTCGGGCGATATTAAATAGTGATGTTCGCCCCGAGGCAGAGGCACAATGGTATCGAAACCGGTTACTCGTGCCGGAGGTGCTTCAAGGTGCAGGAATGCTTCTTCGGTGGCAATGGCCGAAACTTCGGCCGACACCCCAAATGTTCCCGGTGCTTCGGTTACTGTAATAATGCGTCCTGTTTTTCTTACACTTTCGGCAATGGTTTCTTTATCGATAGGGTAAATACTACGTAAATCGATGATTTCAACCGAAATGTTTTCTTTTTTTGCAAGGGCGGCTGCTTTTTGCACTTCGCGAATCATTGCGCCATAGGCTACCACTGTGATATCGCTTCCATGAGCTAACACTTTTGCTTTACCTAGCGGGATGCTGAATTTCTCTTCGGGTACTTCTTGTTTTATGGCGCGGTAAATCCGTTTAGGTTCCATAAAGATTACTGGGTCGTCCGATTCAATGGCCGATATCAGCAAGCCTTTGGCATCGTAAGGAGTTGAAGGTATCACAACCTTTAAGCCCGGAATATGCCCCCAAACTGCCTCAAGGCTTTCGGAATGGTGCTCCAGTGCATTGATGCCACCGCCATAGGGCATTCGCACAACAATAGGCATACGGTACTTTCCCCTACTTCGGTTGTGTAAACGTGCCACATGACTAACAATCTGATTAAAGGCAGGGTAGGCAAACCCCGAAAACTGCATTTCGATTACGGGCCGTAAGCCTGCCGCTGCCATTCCAACAGCAGTGCCAGCCAATCCCGATTCGGCAAGTGGCGAGTCGAAAACACGTGTGGCTCCGTATTTCAATTGCAGTCCCTCGGTAACACGAAATACGCCGCCTTCAACACCTACATCTTCGCCATACACTATTACGCGGTCGTCGTCGCCCAGTTTTATGTCGAGGGAATTATTTACCGCATTTACCATGTTCATTATCTTATTCATGACCTAGCCTCCTTCCATTTCAAAAAACGTTCGTGTTCTACCATCTGCTGCTTTAAGTCGTCGGGCATATCAACGTATTGATACGAGAATACGTCTTGCAGCGGATACGGTTTGTAGTTTTCGGCTTCAATGAATTGCCTATCGATTTCTTTTTTGTATTCATCAATGATTTGCAATTCTTCTTCATCGCTATACAAACCTTTACTTATGAGGTATGCTTTCAGCCTCTTCAGCGGATCGGTTGCATCCCATGCATCTTCTTCTTCTTTGGTTCTGTATTTGGTGGGGTCGTCAGAAGTAGTGTGTGCCCCTTTGCGATAGGTTACTGCTTCAATTAACACAGGTCCATTACCGGATTGAATATGTTCTATACTTTGTTTCACGGCTGCATACATGGCAAAAAAGTCGTTTCCGTCAACTTGTATGCCCTCAATACCATAAGCCATTGCTTTAATCGCTATACCATCGGAAGCCGTCTGCATGTGAAAAGGGGTGCTAATGCCATACTGATTGTTTTGAACTATAAACACCACAGGAGCTTTCCAGACACCTCCAAAATTGAGCGCTTCGTGAAAATCGCCTTCCGAAGTTCCACCATCGCCCACAAATGTGTACACAATCTCGTCTTTATTCCGGTAGTTGATTTCATATCCTATGCCCGCTGCATGAAGCAGTTGTGAGGCAATGGGCACCGACATTGGCAGCATGTGGTTCGATTTTTCGAATCGCGATCCGTCTTCGTAGCCCATAAAATACAGGAATAGCTCTTTGAGTGTTGCTCCTTTGGCCAGATAAAGACCCATTTCGCGAAAAGCAGGTACTACCCAATCCTGATGACGTATCAACTGAGCAACTGCTCCTGCAATGGCTTCCTGCCCGTAATTGGGCGGATATGTGTAAATGCGTCCCTGACGTTGATACGACACTACCATGAGGTCGGCGGTACGAGCAAAAAGCATGTCTTTGTATGCTTCAATAATATGCTTATCGTCGATGGCGGGGAAATATTTTTCATTGATGATATTCCCATCGTTGTCCATCACTCGAAAGCGGTTCTTTTTTGTAGGATGATATTCAGTAAACATAATTTGTTATCGTTATTCGGTTAAAACTATAACATTAACAAGCAAACCCTGATATTGTTTAGCGAGTGTTTTAATGATTTGTTAATGAAACGGAACGCAAATAGAGTGGGGGCTTTTGTTATAAAAATATTGTTTATATGACCGAAAATGGATTATCCGTTACTTAACGGTTAATAAACGACTATTTCTGTAGAAACATTGGTGTGTAAGGAAAGTGCGATGTGAGAAAAGTGCAAAGTGAATATGAAAATTATCCGTTACCTAACGGTTAATAAACGACTATTTCTGTAGAAACATTGGTGTGTAAGGAAAGTGCGATGTGAGAAAAGTGCAAAGTGAATATGAAAATTATCCGTTACCTAACGGTTAATAAACGGCTATTTCTTTAAAGGTGTTGGTTTGCAAAGGAAATTATAATTACAGAGTAATAAAACCACTTTATGGAACCCATTGTTTCCCTTGCCTAACAATTAATATTTCATCGTCAGAGAATTCCATCCAGGCAAAATCATAAATGTGATTGTAAGTTTTACCTTGTTTGTTCACATTGTAGTGGGTCAAATATTTAAACTGGAACTTCTTCTTTACCAGTTCCGACCGCATAATTATTTTCTTTTTTGCTCGTGGTCCCATCAATTCAAGTAATATTGACCTATTGCGGTGCAATATTCTGTCAAGAGGGTATGCGGTTTGCTTGGTGGCTCCCCTTAAGGTGATATGATAATCGTTTTTGCATTTTAATGAGCAGAATCGTTTATCTTTTCTACCAGCGACTTCAGTATTGCAAATTTTACATTTCATACGGCAAATATACAAAAAATTTAATTATCCGTTACTTAACCGTTAAGTAACGGATAAAGTCATGTGTCTATTGCAAGGCAACTAAATGGCACGCACTGTACGAAATATATATCTATTGATTACACAATAAATTGCTACATTATCTCCCGTGTAACAATACTTATTAGTGTACTTCAGCAAATGCAAATTAAAAGCGAAGGCAGTTGGTAGCAAAGGTGTTTTCTCTATAAATTGCTTGTGGCACCTCAGGCTTATGGCCCGGTTACTGCAAATTTGTGAAAACTATTTCTGTCGGTATGCAGCAAATATAATCCCGGCGGAATGTCTGTCAGGTCGATTGTGCCGTTTCCCGATTGCAATGTGCCGCTTCTTATTTGATTACCTGTGCTGTTGTGTATATAGTATTGCATAGTTCCCCATTCCAATGGATATTTCACCCACATGCTTTGATACACCGGATTCGGATATATTATTATTTGTTCTGCAGCCGGTTGTGGCTCAACCCTTACATCACTTATTGCAATACATTCTGATGTGTCGGTGCAATTGTTGTACGTTATCTGCACTGCGTAATTCCCGTTGCTTGTGGCGGTATAAGTTTGCCAGGTGGCACCTTCGATGGGGGCGTAGTTGTTGTTGCAGTCGAGCCATTGGTACTGTGCATCTGAGGCGTTGGCATGCATAATGGGTGAAGAAACATTTACCGAAACATCTACATGGGTAACAGTAAGGTATATGGTAATAATGCTGTCGCAACCTGCGTAGTTGGCTAAAGTGTCGAAATACATTCCACTCTCGGTGAATGTGAAGTTTCCGCTTGGCGAAACGTAGCTGCCGCAGGCAGCTGTGGTAATACTGCCAACGCTGTTGCATACCGAGAAAATGCGCACATGCCCTGCTTCCGACCCATTGTCGTTATTGTAGGGCGATGCAACTGCTACTGTTGTGTGGTCGGGCATGCTAATAGCATATCCCGCAAAGTTTGTGGGGGCTGTTCCGTCGATGTCGTTACCATATTGCACCCATTCATTGTTTATCCAGTTATATACTCTTACGTGCCCCGAATTGTCGCCATTCCCGTCGTTAAATATCGTACCTACAGCAACTGTGTTTTCGTCGGGCATACTCACCGAAAAACCCGATTGGTCGTATGCGCTTTCGCCAAGAATGTCATTACCTTTTTGTTCCCAGTTGCTTCCGTTCCACGAAAATATCCGACACAGCCCCACTGCAGTGCTAATGCCATTATAGGCCAGATAAGTTACGGCTATTGTGTTGGCATTGGGCATGCTTACTGCCCATCCGGCTATATCGCCCTCGGTTTCGCCGTCAATGTCGCTGCCCTTTTGTACCCAGTTGCTGCCATCCCATTCAAACACCCGTGCATGCCCGGCGTAATATCCGTTTCCACTGTTTCGGTAACTGCCCATTGCCACTGTATTTTCATCGGGCATACTTATGGGCCATCCCGATTGGTCTTCGGGAGCTTCGCCGTCGATGCTGTTGCCTTTTTGTACCCATTGGTTTCCGTCCCAGGTATAAACGCGCACAGTGCCACCGTAGTAGTTGTCGCCATTTATTCCGCTACTGCCTGTGGCCCCAACTCCAATTGTGTTGGCATTGGGCATACTTACCGATACGCCCGATCTTTCGAAAGCGGCTTCTCCGTCAATATCGTTTCCTTTTTGTGCCCAGACATTTCCTTCAAATGTAAACACTCTTACATGCCCTGCTGCATCTCCGTTGTCGGAATTGTTATGTGAACCAATGGCTACTGTATTGGCATCGGGCATGCTTACCGAAACACCTGTGTTGTCGTCCGGATTTTCTCCTATAATACTTTGGCCTTTTTGAATCCATTCGGTACCCGATAATGTAAAAACACGAACATGGCCTTCGTATCCGCCGTTACCTATGTTAAGTGGTGAGCTTATTGCTACCGTATAGGCATCGGGCATCGAAACCGATGATCCACATCGATCGCCGGCACCTGCACCATTTATGCTGTTGCCTATTTGCATCTGCGCCTTTGCCGGTGAGCAGGCTATGAGCAGTACAACTGCCACTGATAATAATAGTTGTTTCATATCATTAGACTTTTCGATAAATTCAGTATTTGTATTTTCTGTTGCAACTGGGTTGAATTGTTGAATTCGAAAATCAAATATACATCTTTTTTTAAATACATTCTATTTGGCTATGGCCTGTTGTTTGTTGTAATTATTTATCTTTACAAAAAACTTGATGCTATGAAAGCAAATTTCGCAATAGTTTTATGTATTTCGGGTTTCCTTATAATGTCGTGCGCGCCAACAATTCCATGCGCCGATACCGACAAATACGACAACAATAAATCGCTGCGTGCTTCGGGGCAGGGTAGCAGTAGTCGAGAAGATATTGCCGTTGAAATCGCCATTGTTGACGCAAAGCAAAAGTTGGGCGAAAAAGTGATGAAATATGCCGAAGATAATTTCCGTAATCAAACACAGGTAAACGATGAAGCCTACAACCAAAAGCTGCGTATTGCGCAAAAAACGGTGATGCAGGAGCTGGCGGTTACCTGCCAGGTAGTAAAAAAAAGCAAAGGGCGCTTTTATGCATATGTTACCCTAGATGCCGATATCAGGCTTATGGAAACGATTATTCGTAGCTCGAAGCCCGAATCGATAGAATAAATTGCAATGGCTGATTTTTTACTTGCCGGTTTCGGATTGGGATTTATTATTGCAGGCCTCATAGGTTGCATTCTGCCGGTTATTCCCGGGCCTCCGCTTAGTTATATTGGTTTGTTGCTGTTGCATCTTACTTCGTGGGTGCATTATTCAACAACGGGATTACTGTTCTGGCTGGTTATGGTTGTTGCCGTTACCGTACTCGATTATGTGATTCCTGCCTGGGGAACAAAAAAGTTTGGAGGAAGCAAATGGGGTGTGTGGGGTAGTGTGTTGGGTTTACTGATAGGATTGTTTTTCGGACCTGTCGGTATTTTTGTTGGACCATTTGCCGGCGCACTTTGCGGAGAACTACTATATCATTACAATGCAACAAAGCCCGATAATGTTCCGGTGCTCAACGATAACCAAAAAATGTCGAAATCGCTGAAAGCCGCATTTGGTTCTTTTGTTGGGCTTATGGCCGGAATTGTGCTTAAACTCATTGTGAGTTTTTCGCTGGCATATATATTTATTCGCGAAATTGTTAAGGCTATGTTTAATTAATACTTGTCGCAAATTTGAAAATTGCCATAATATCCGATATTCACGAAGACGCAGTGAGCCTTAAAAAAGCATTAGCTATTGCCGAACGCGAACGATGCGACCATATAGTTTGCTTGGGCGATATATTGGGTTATCCTTACAAAAGGGCTGCTTATGCGCACACACGCAATGCTTCTGAATGTATTTTACTCATTAAAAAGTATTGCAGCGCAGTGGTTAAAGGCAACCACGATATTTTTCATATCAGCCGTTTTCCAGAGCACGAAACCTATTTTCGCTTCCCCGATGAATGGTACAGGCTTAGCGACACCGAAAAGCTGAGCATGTCGGAAGGTCGCGTATGGCATTATTCCGACGATAGCCCCGTGATGCTTTCCGACAACGAAATTGCATATCTTGAATCGTTGCCCGAATCGAGCTTCTACGAAACCGACGGACTGAAAATGCTGTTTTCTCATTATTTATATCCAAATCTTACCGGCTACGAGTCGTCGCTCAATGGTATTAATGCCGATGCTTCGAAACACTTTGCCTTTATGGAAAAGCACGAATGCCAAATCAGTTTTTCGGGGCATTTACATCCCGATGGAGTAGGTTTGTGCTATCAACCCAACCGAAGTCTCGCTTCAAAGTTTTTGGCCGGTTTTAGGTTTTATCAGTACGGAATAAAAAAAATTAAAGAACGTAGGTGCACTATTGCGCTGCCTGCTTTGGCCGATAATGGACGCGAGAACGGTTTTGCTGTTTTCGACACAGGGCAGCGCATACTTACTACGGTGTCGTTAAATCTAAGTCGTCGTTTTCATTTGTAATGCAGTAAATATCGGGATATGATGAAACTGAAAAATATGGTTAAAAACAATTTCTTTCAAAGAATTGTGCTGCCTGCAACCATTGCCCTGCTTTTATTTGTGATTACTGTTTTTGCGTTTATTTTACCGGCTTTCGAACGAAATGCGGTAAATCAGAAAAAAATTATGCTGCAGGAGCTTACGTCAACCGCCTGGAGCATTTTACATAAATATTACACCGAAAGCACCACAGGTGCTATTGATGCAACTACGGCACAACAACTTGCCATGGCCGACATTGAAGCCTTGCGCTATGGTACTTATAAGAAAGATTATTTCTGGATAACCGATATGGAGCCGCGCATGTTGATGCACCCCTATATTCACGAACTAACAGGCACCAATCTTCAGGATTATTCCGACCCCGATGGTAAAAAGTTGTTTATTGAAGCAGTCGATATTGCAAAAAATCAAGGTGAGGGCTTTATTAACTACAAGTGGCAATTTATGGACGACACTTCGCGCATAGTGCCAAAACTGAGTTATGTGAAAAAGTTTGAACCCTGGCAATGGATTATTGGTACAGGTATCTATCTCGACGATGTGCAGGCCGAAATAGCCAAACTCCGCAATCAGCTTCTACTCATTCTTTTGCTCTCATCAGTGCTTATTGCACTGTTAATTGTGTTTATGACCTGGCAAAGCCTTTTGCTCGATAACAAACGCCTCGAAGCCGAAGAACAACTGCGTATTTCGCAGGAGCGCTACAGGGCAATGGTTGAAGCCTCTACCGAAGGCGCACTGCTGGTGTTGCAAAACTACATGTATGCCAACAAAACACTGATAGGCATGTTGGGGTACAACGACGACGAAATTGCAGACCTTGGCTTGTGGGATGTATTTCCCGATACCGGACTCAATAATGAATTCAGCGATTTCGAAAGCCTGTATGCAGCCGAAAATTTGCCTACAAATCTCGAAACAACACTGCTGCAAAAAAACAAACAGCGCTCTAAGGTATTGGTGAATATGTCGAGAATTTCGGTGGCCGGAAACAAAGCCCTGGTTGTGTTGGTTCGCGAGATTCAACGTGCCGGACTTCCCGATTCGGATGCCGTACCGTTGCAAGCCGATAGTATGAACTTATGGGAGTTTGGGAATTTTGGTTTTTTTCGTTCATCGTTTTCGAGAAACAGCCGTTTTACCGAAGCTACCCAATCGGCCATGCGAATACTGGGGTTTAAATCGAAAGATGAAATGCTGAAGACTCGTATCGACGATTTGTTTGCCGATGCCACCGAACTGAGAACTACTACTGCCCAGATACTCAAATATGGTTTTATCAATAATAAAGTGTTGCGATTGAGCCGAAAAACCGGCCAACCGGGTTATGTGGCAGTTTGGCTGATTTTGCGTAAAACTGCCGATGGTGAGCGGTTTTGCGAAGGATTTGTGCAGGATGTAGATGCACTGGTTAGGCAAGAAGCCGACAACAAAGCCTTGCTGGCAGCAGCATATAATAAGAATGCTGTTTTTATGCGACCCGTTTCAGCCTATACCGCCGATGCTCCGGTTTGCACACCCCAAACACCAATTTGCGATGCTGCCGCGACAATGAACAAATCCGATTCGCAGTATATTATTGTTCGAAACAATGCGGGGCAATGCCTTGGAGTACTTAGCGATACCGATATACGTAAGAATATTGACGCAATGGCTAATTCTGCCGCTTTGGTAAGCGATGTTGTTACTGCCACCAATTATTCATGCAATATTAATCAGACCGTTTTTGAAGTTTTATGGTTCATGCATACATCAAAACTCAAGGTGTTGCCGGTTGTCGATGGTTTGGGCAAAATTCACGGTGTTTTTTCCGAATCGCAATTGGTTCCCATTCTCACCGAAAACGGCAACTGGATTCTACAATCGATAGCTGCAGCCGTTAGCCTCGATGATTTGGGCAATTTGCAATATCGTCTGGCATTGGTTGCTAGGGCCATGAGTGAGTCAGGAATTCATGCACGCCATATCAGTGCATTAATTTCGACGGCATCTGATGCCGTCATCAAGATAATTGGCGACACCATTACGGCGGAATTGGGGCCGGCGCCTGTTCCTTTTGCATTTTTGGTGTTTGGCAGTGTGGGGCGCAACGAGCAAAGTCTTGCCACCGATCAGGACAATGCATTGGTTTATGCCGATACCGATAGTGATGAGGCTTCCGAAACCGCTGCTAGGTATTTTGAATTGTTTGCAAGCCGAATGACCGAAAGCCTGGTTCGATGTGGTTATGCAGCTTGTAAAGGAAACTATATGGCAAGTAATGTGCAATGGTGCAGACCATTACAGGTTTTTAAATCGTATTTCGATAACTGGATTAAAAATCCGGTACCGCAGCATTTACTCGAAACCGAAGTGTTGTTCGATTTCAGGTATGCCTATGGCAACGTTGATATTGCTGTTGAACTGAAGAATTATATGCTTCAGTGCATGCATAGGAGCGATCCATTCTTCTACCAAATGGCGGCAAACACAACATCTATTCGTCTGCAATCGACGGGTAATGAGGTTCTCGATATTAAAAAACTTATGCTGCCTTTGGTAAATATTGTACGCTTGTATTCGCTCAAAGCACAACTTCCCGAAAACAATACATTTATGCGAATTGCCGCTTTGCGCGATATCGAAGTTTTCAATTCAGCCGATGCCGATGCAATATCGAAAACCTACGATTTACTGCTCAAATTACGCATCAACAACCAGTTGCGTCAAATATTCAATACCTATGCACCCGATAATAAAATTGAAGTCGCCTACTTAACCGAGGTAGAATTACAACAGCTGAAACTCAGCATTTCAACAATTCAATCGTTTTACACCCGCTTGAATTTCGATTTTAAACACAATATCGGCTAACCAATTTCGCTTATTTTTTGCAGTAGCTTGCGGTCGATAATGCTTACCTGGCGACCATCGATATGTATAATGTTTTCGTTGCGAAACTCTTTAAGCACTCTTACCGTGTTTTCTTCCGAAATGGCACACATTTCGCCAAGTTCTCGACGCGTGAGCCCCATGTGAAACGATGAGCCTCCGTTAAGGTCGGACAAATACAGCAGGTTTTCGGCTAGGCGGCCCCGCACCTGTTTCTGATTCAGGGTTATTATTTTGTGCAAAATTGATGCAGTACTGCGTGCAAATGCCTGATTCAACCGAAGAAAAAAACTGTGATTCTCTTTGTACAACTGCTTAACCAATTCTAAATCAATCATACAAATCTTCGATTCTTCGAGTGTGGTAACCGAATAGCAATATTTTTCGGCCTCAAAAAACGAAAGCAATCCAATGTAGCTGCTGGGTTTCATAATGTACATTATAATGTTGCGATGGTTCAAACCCTCAATAAAAAGTTTTGCACTGCCGCTAACCAGATATATGGCATGAGTAACCTCTGAACCTTGCTTGCACACAGTTTCATGCTTCTTGTATATGCCCTGCACCGGATTAAAATTGTTGTACGCAATACCCGAGGCCTTTATTGAGGCATAAATATCGCAGGTTGAAGCGCAAGTTTCACAATTGGTTTTACACGAAAATTTCATAATTGCTTGATTTCGATGCAATAATAATAAAAAGTTGATTAAAATCAATGTTTCATTTCAACTTATTAAAACAAAATTTTATAATCATAATAAATATATTTGGGCTTTATTAACACTTTAAAACAGTAGCAAACATGCAAGAAACAAACAACGACTATTCTTTCAGTTTGTTTAAGCCTTTAAGCAAATACGGAAAGAGTAACCGCAACCTGATAATCATTCTGGTTTCGGTATGGTTTGTCGCCATTTTCGGTTTTCAGGTGTTGCTTCTCATTTTTCAGAAGCCAACGCCCGAACAGGCATTAATCGATTTTAACTTGGTAGCATCAAAAGTTCAGTCGGGTGCAGCCACTCACGAAGACTTACAGGTTTTTGTGAATTCCACCCTCATGGTTTCCGGTAAAAGCATGGTAAAACCCCACGACAAGGCTGCAGTTGATAAGGCCTTGAGTTGGGCAGTGTATAGCATGCTCAGCGATTCGGTTGTGAATGTGGTTACCGGCCATGTGGCAGCCCTTAAAGAGGTGCGTGCAGCCATGGCCACAGCCAAAGATGCCGAATTTACTGCCTTACAGAAGAAGCAAAACGAGTTGAAAAATGCCATAAATCTGGCAGTGCTTCCTGTTACCGGTGCCGATGTTATGGGTTTAAAACCCGAACTGATGCCCTACGCACTGGTGCCCGAGAATGCCGGCCTAAGCGAAAGCGATTGGGCAGCATTGCAGCATTGCATGAATTTTTATTTAACTCATTATCAGTCGTTTCTCACCGATACTCGCTTTCTTGGCTTCCCGTTCCATTATTTCTATAGTTCAGAGTTTTTACTGTTTCTATTCGTTGGCATTTGTCTTTTCTATAGCATAAGAATAAACCAACTGCAGAGAAAATACTCGGTGCAGGAGTAAATTAATTACCATTAAATTTTAAAAACATGAAAAAACTGATAATATCGTTGAGTTTGCTTGCAACACCGCTTTTGTTGAGCGCATCGAGTCTTACGCAGCTCGAGGGAAGTTTTAAAGTGGGGCCGGCTATTATTCTTATTTCTGTGCTCATTATTTTTGTTACAGTCGGGTTTTTGTCGCGTGCCAAAGATACCACCGATTACTATGCTGCAGGCCGAAAAATTTCGAACGTAAGTTCGGGTATGGCAATTGCCGCCAATTGGATGAGTGCTGCATCGGTTCTTGGTTTGGCCGGTATGATGTACTTTAGTGGCTACAACGGACTTGCCTATGTAGTAGGATGGACAGGTGGCTATGTCTTGCTCTTGGTTCTTATGGCAGGGCAAATTCGCAAATATGGCAAATTTACTGCATCCGATTTTATTGGCGACCGCTACTATTCGCAAGGTTTGCGTGCTACCAGTGCCGTTTTTGCCATTTTTATTTCGTTTGCCTATTGTGTTGGGCAGTTTGGTGGTGTTGGCTTAATGTTTAAGTGGATTTTAGGTATCGACTATACATGGGCCGTAATTATTGGCGCATCGGTTGTTATATTCTACACCATGATTTCGGGAATGATTGGCGCAACAAAAAATATGGTGATACAGTACATTATCATTATTGTGGCATTTATGATTCCTACCTTCATGCTTACCTATAAATTCGACTACTTCTGGTTAGTTCCGCAGTTTGGGTACGGAGCAGTTGTTTCCGATATTGTTCATGGTATTCCTGCTCCCAATATTGCCGATGGCGTGGCAATGCTAAATGCCTATGGGCACAATGTATCTATTGTTCCCAGCCCCGAATTTGCCATGCCATGGGATCCGGCTACAGGAAGCACTGCCTTTCAATGGATGGCAATTTGCTTTTCGCTGATGCTTGGAACAGCGGGCCTACCGCATGTGTTGCAACGTTTTTATATTACCCCAACTATTCGCGATGCCCGTTTGTCGTGCGTATGGGGTTTGTTTTTTATATGTGTATTGTATTGGAGTACTCCAATATATTCTGCATTTGGTAAAATCCTCTCTTCTAACCCTGAAGTGGGAAACCTGGCGTCGGATGCCATAGTTGTGTATACTGCACAGCTCGGTAATATTCCGCCGCTGGTGGTAGGCTTTTTGGCTGCCGGTGCTATATCGGCAGCTTTTTCTACCATCTCGGGTTTGCTGGTGGCAGGTTCTTCCGCTTTTTCTCACGACATTTATGTGAAGATTTTGAAGCCAGATGCATCACCCAAAGCCCAGCTTAAAATGGCAAGGATAGGTACGGTGGTTATGGGTCTCATTGTTGGAATTGTTGCCATGCTGCAATTAGGAATGATTGCTCAATTGGTTGCCGTTGCCTTCTCAATGGCTGCCTGCACCATATTCCCATTGTTTTTGCTTGGCATTTGGTGGAGCGGGTCGAATCGTGCCGGTGCTACTGCAGGTATGGCTGTTGGAATTGCCATCTCGCTTTTTGCGCTCACCTATTTTATTGCATCAAAAGCTGGCGCCGTGTTACCAGGTCAGGCATTTGTAGATTATTGGCTCAACGTATGGTATTTCGCATGGATAGGTGCACCGCTTTCGATTCTTACTAATATTGTAGTATCGAAATTTACCAAATCAACGCCTGTCGAAATTCGACAATTTCTTGTTGAAAAAGTACACAGCTCGTAATATTTTCAGTATAATTGCAAGCCCTGCGTAAGTGGGGCTTGTATTTTTTAATTAGGTAATAATTGTATGTTTGTAATTTCGAAACCGGCCAAAATCGTTATTTTTATTATTCTCGCCATGATTGGCTCTTCATTGTTGGTTGCCTATTTGTATTACAACGCTAAAAACAGTGCTGAAGATCCGAGAATGGTAAAAGTGAAAAAGAATCTGGCTCGCTTCGAAGATATTTGTGCATCCGATGGTTTCGACAAAGCCTTACTCATGTTGGCTGATGCCGAAAAAACCTTGAAAAATACCGCTGGTTATGACGATTCGTATGAGCTTGGAATTGTATATAATAACATGGCCAGTGTGTATTTGCAGCAAGCATTATATGAAACCTCCGATAGCAGTAAGCGTGTTACGCTTTTTGCTATGGCCGATAGCATGGTACTGTTGTCGGTAAATACCTATTCGAATTGGATGTTACTGTATGGCAAAATGTCGGCAGATAGCCTGAAAAGGCATACGCTGGCAACTTTCAATAAAAACGATAAGGCTTTTGAAGGATACAACTACGAAAAGATTGTAAATAAAAGGGTAGATGATTTACTGCTTGCACAAAACGAAACACCACGCCGCTTATCGGTGGCATATACCAATCAGGGAATTGTTCGCCGGCATCAGTATCGCCAGCAGGAAGCCATTGAATGCTATGTGAAAGCTATTGATTTGTGGAAAGATAACTATACAGCTCGAAACAACTTCAATGTATTGATGGGTTTGCCTCCCGAAGATCGCTCCATTGTTGATCAATTGTTCCCTCCCGAAAAAAATGAGTTCGATTAAATACAAAAACTATGAAAAAACTTACGTTTCTTGTTCTTTTAGTTCTATTTATACAATTGTGTGTAACTGCACAAACCGAACCGGCTGCTCCAAAATACGGAATCAGTTTTTCGGGTTTTGTTAAGAACGATTTCTTTTTCGATACGCGCGATTACTACACTATTCGCGAAGGACATTTTTTGCTCTATCCCAAAGAAATATCTCCTGATGCAACAGGTACCGACATCAACGCAGTGCCGTCGTTCAATTTTTTATCGATACAGTCGCGCTTAACCGGTAAAATTGCGGCGCCCGATGCTTTTGGCGCGAAAACTTCGGGTGTGCTCGAGGCCGATTTCTTTGGTAACGAAAACACCAATTTCACCGATAACAATGGCTTCAGGTTGCGTCATGCCGTGGTTAAACTGAATTGGGCAAACACCGAGCTGCTAACAGGGCAGTATTGGCATCCTTTCTTTATACCCGGATGCTTTTCGGGTGTAATATCGTTCAATACCGGCGTGCCCATGCAACCCTTTTCGCGAAATCCCCAAATCAGACTTAGCCACAATATCGGAAAATTGAATGTAATGACAGCTGTGGTCGCCCAACGCGATTTCACATCACCCACCGGCTCGGCAGTGTTACGTTATGCTGCAATACCCGATATTAGTGCAGGCATTAGTTTCGAAACAAAAAACAGCGAAAAGGGAACCGGGTTTCTTGCGGGTGCCGTGGCCGGCTTCAAAATGCTACAACCATTGAGAACCACTGCAAATGGCAATTTACTGTATGTAACCAACGAAAAAGTGCAGGGCTTTTCGGCAACAGCCTATATAAAAACAACATTGAAACCACTTACCATTAAGATGCAGGCTGTTTACGGGCAAAATTTGTTCGACCTGCTTATGTTAGGTGGTTTTGCAGTGCACGAAGTTACCGATCCGGTGCGCAATGCGGTGAACTATACCACTGTTAACAACATGGCTGTGTGGGCTGAATTCGAAAGCAACGGCGAAAAATTTCAAACCGCTTTGTGGGCAGGTTACACGCAAAACCTTGGCGCAAACCAAACAATTCTTAACTACTCAAATTCGGCTGCCGGAACCGAAACCACAGTGAGGGGAGCCAATTTGCATTCGGTAATGCGCATATCGCCACGGCTGGTTCTCATACAAGGTAAATTCAATTTTGCTACCGAACTCGAATTTACAAGGGCAGCCTATGCCGCCCGCGATAATTTTGGAATGCTTATGCGTAACGAGTATGGTGTGATTACTCAAACCGAAAGCGTGAATAACTACCGCCTTTTATTGTCGGTGATTTATAAATTCTGATTCGGCTTGCTGTTTCCTTTCTGTATCTATGAGATGTAGCTAATCTATTTGTTTTATTATCAGTTTGTTATATTTTAATTGCTATATTTGTCTCGTAAGAACAATGCCGGTAATCAATCTTTCTTAAAACAAATAGTATCATGAAGAATATCTGTTTTACATCGTTACTTATACTGTGTTTACTGTTTTTGTCAACAGTTGTCATTGCTCAAACACAGCTATTTGGTTTGTCGTACAATGGAGGTATTCACAGGTATGGAACTATATTCCATTACACACCTTCTGAAGAAGCACAACTTGTTGATCATGCCTTTAGCACTCCTTACCCAGGGGCAGCCCCAATGTATACTGCGCTTACCGATGCAGGTAATGGTAAATTGTATGGAATGACCAGCGGTGGCGATGGGGTTAACGCAGGGGGAGTCATTTTTGAATGGGATCCGCTTACCAATGAATATAATAAAGAATACAACTGGATGGTTACAAACAATCCGGGCAACAGTCCTTGGGGCTCATTGACCTTGTACAACGGAAAACTGTATGGTACAACTCGTTTTGGCGGTAATAATGGCAAGGGTGTGATTTTTGAGTATGATTTTGTTAATAAGGTTTACTCTAAAAAGATCGATATGGTTGAAGCCACCGGGGCAGAACCTAGGGGATCTCTTGTAATGGTGAGCGGGAAGTTCTATGGTATGACCTCTTTGGGGGGAGCAAATAACCTCGGAGTTATTTTTGAGTGGGATCCGGTTACCAATATTTATACAAAAAAATATGATTTCACTGCATCGAGCGGAAATAAGCCCGATGGTAATCTTGTTTATTATAACGGGTTGTTGTATGGGGTTACCTATACGGGAGGAAGCAACAACTACGGTACAATTTTTTCGTTCAACCCAACAAACAGCGCCTTTACTCTTAAGGTAAATATGGCTGCAGCAACCGGGGGGTATTCCACCAGCAGCATGGTGATGCGAAATAATAAATTTTACGGAACAACCCGTTTGGGCGGAGCAAATGGCTATGGAGTAATTTTTGAGTGGGACCCTGCCACCAATATTTATACTGTAAAACATAACTTTGCAGAGCCGACTGGTTATGGACCTATGGCATCGATGTTACTTGTAAATGATGTTTTTTATGGCACAACAACTTATGCAGGAGCTAACTCAGCTGGTACTGTTTTTTCGTGGAACCCATCAACGAACACCTATGCAGCATTGCATCACTTCAACACAAGCGATGGTGCATTCCCGTACTCAAGCTTGATCGAGTATGGTGGTACATTGTATGGAGTGACACGTCAGGGTGGGGCGAATGGTTCTGGAGTTATTTATTCATATTCTCCGTCAACATCGTTATTTTCAAAAAGAATTGATTTTAATATTGCTGATGGTCGAAAACCATATGGGTCAGTCGTTGTAGATGGTACTGTTATGTACGGTATGACCTATGAAGGCGGCAATGAAAACAAGGGTGTTTTGTTTGAGTGGAATCCCATTTCTCAGGTTTATACAATAAAGCAACATTTTAATGCAAGTATTGGATATAACCCATACGGCAGACTTGTGAAATACGGGAGTAAATATTATGGAATGACTTATGCCGGTGGTAGCAATAATCTCGGAACTATTTTTGAATGGGATCCGGTAATTAATATATTAATTAAGAAGTTCGATTTTTCTTCGTCAACCGGAGGAAAACCCTATGGAGCATTAATTGTTTATAATGATAAACTATATGCCATGACAAGCTCAGATGGAGCAAATTTCAATGGTACTATTATTGAATACAACCCCTCTACAGGGGTGCTTACCAAAAAGCATGATTTTGCGAATGCTACAGGGGGAAAGCCCCGAGGTGATTTGGCTGTTTATAACAACAAATTATACGGAATGACTTATGAAGGCGGAACAAACAATGTGGGTGTTATTTTTGAGTTTGATCCCGCAACAAGTGCTTATGTAAAGAAGTATGATTTTAGTTCTTCTGAAGGAAAAACCCCGTCAGGCAATCTGGTTTTATATAATAGTAAATTCTATGGACTTACCCGTACGGGTGGAAGCAGCGATTATGGTGTTATTTTTGAGTGGAACCCTGCAACCAATACCTATGCAAGAAGAAAGGACTTTAATAATGCAAATGGGAGAACTCCATCAGGTTCAATGTACATGTATAATGGATTGTTTTATGGCATGACCTATGCGGGTGGTGATATTGGCAACGGTGTTCTGTTTGAATGGAATCCTGTAACAAACGCGCTAGAAGTTAAAGTCCATTATGTAGTACCCAACAGCATTATGGTTTATTATACCCAATTGGCCGAGTATTGCTACCCGCCTGATCCGCCGGTTAATTCAACTCCTTCAGAAAACCAAACCATTTGTTCAGGGGGAATAGCAGTTTTAAGTGCTACAGGTTCAGGTACCATAAAATGGTACGATGAAGCAACGGGAGGAACTCAGCTTGGTACCGGAAATAGTTATGTCACCCCAGAACTCACTTCTAATACGACCTATTACGCCGAAGACGTCACTTGTGGTGCAAGCCTTACACGAACCCCCATAACAGTCACTGTTGTCTCCGATCCCGATATTGAGACAAACGGAGCAACAACAGTTTGCAGTGGAGGCATAGCCAATCTCACGGCTTCTGCGTCGGGAGGCACCGGAACCACAAGCTATCAGTGGCAGTATTATAACGGTTCTAATTGGGTGAATACCGGCAGCAACAGCCCAAATTTTGTCACAGTAGCACTTACAAGCACCACCGATTTCAGGTGTTTGTATTCGACCACGGGCTCCGGTTGCGATCAGGCCACAAGTAACATTACAACAATTACTGTAGTACCAGACCCATCGGTGACAATACCAGAAGGTGCAAATATATGTACAGGCGGTACTGCCACACTTACTGCCAACGCAACAGGTGGTACTGGCACTGTATCATATCAGTGGCAATACTATAGTGCACCCAACTGGATAAATACAGGAACCAACAATGCCGTTTTTGTTACTCCGGAAATGACTGCATCAACAAACTACCGTTGTCAGTACTCAGCTTCAGGTGTTGACTGCGGTACATCAACAAGTAATACTGTCTTGGTCAACTTGTTTCCAGACCCCAGTATCAGTATTGCCGCTTCATCAACCTGGATTTGCACTGGGGGTACAGTGCAGCTTACTTCCACAGCATTGGGAGGCTATGGTGCCCCGAGTTTCCAGTGGTACAGCTCAGCCAATGGCAGCGATTGGACAGCAATACAGGGGGCCTCTGAATCAACATACAATTCACCAGCGTTGTCGGCAGGAATATATTATCGTTGTACCTACGATACAGATGCCTCTGGCTGTGATTTAGCAACATCGAATCAAATTTATATTAGTGTTAATGCAGATCCATCTTTAACAATTACGAGTATTAATGATCTCATAATCTGCGCCGGGTCAATAGCAGCATTTTATGTTCAAACACATAATGGGGGTGTTGCACCGATAAGCTTTCAATGGCAGCGTTCAACAGATGGGAATACTTGGACCGATATAGGGGGGGCAACTGGCAGCAGTTATAATGCAGGTTTTTTATATGCATCATCATATTTCCGTTGTGCAAAAATTTCAGGCGCATCTGGTTGCGAAACAGGGTTTTCCAATGCAATTTTGATTACGGTAAATCCCGATCCCAGTGTATCTATTACAGGAACCACAGAAATATGTTATGGGGGCATTGCTCATTATACTGCGGTTGCCGGTGGTGGCGTAGGAACCCTGCATTATCAATGGCAATATAACATAGGTATCGGCTGGAATAATACAGGTACTGATTCTAATCAGCTTGATTATTCAGATATGAATATTTTTACATCTATCAGGTGCCTGGTATCGAGTACAGGTCCGGGTTGTGATGCATCTACCAGTAATACGGTTAATACGGCAGTCTACAACGACCCTGCCATATCCATCAGTGGTGGCACTACGGTATGTACAGGGGGGGCAACCACATTAACGGCCTCTGTATCTGGAGGTACCGGTACTTTTACATTTCAGTGGCAGTATAATACAGGCTCAGGATGGGTGAATACCGGAAGCGGCTTGCTAAGCTATACAACTTCAGATTTGACAAGCAACACTGATTATCGTTGCATATTTTCTGCCACCGGAAACGGCTGTGATCAAATAATTAGCAACACTGAAACAGTCTTTGTAGTTGCCGACCCAACTATCAGTGCTTCCACATCGAGTAACTGGATTTGTACAGGAGGAACAGTACAGTTGTCTTCAACTGTAAGTGGTGGTGTGGGGACAGAGTCTTATCAATGGTACAGTTCTCCCAATGGTAGCGTATGGACACCCATTGCAGGTGCAACAGAATCCATTTGGAATTCACCTGCCTTGACTTCAGGAAGTTATTACCGATGCACATACTCCACAAGCGGATCCGGATGTAATACGGCAACATCAAATCAGTTGTATGTAACAGTAGATGCTGATCCATTTTTAACAATTATGTGTTTAGGCAGCACAACTGTTTGTACAGGCGGCAGTACCAGTTTTCTGGTAAACTCTCATGGCGGAGGAGCACCTCCTATAATTTTTCAGTGGCAAAACTCCACTGATGGAGACAATTGGAGCGATATATCAGGAGCTGTTACATCTTCATACACTACAGGTGCATTGAATACCAGTACTTATTACAGATGCGCAAAAATAGCCGGTGCATCTGGTTGCGATATAGGTTATTCCAGTTCAATATTAGTAACGGTTGCTGCCGATCCTGATATCACAATAAGTGGTGCGACAACAATCTGTTCTGGAGGAACAGCTTCACTCACAGCCTCTGCTTCGGGGGGAACAGGAACGCTGACATATCAGTGGCAGTACCACAATGGAACCGAATGGGTTAACACAGGAACAAACAGTTCCGGCTATACCACATCGGCATTGAGTTCAAGCACTAATTATCGGTGCCTGTATTCAGCATCGGGAAATGGCTGTGATGCAAAAACGAGCAATGTAATTACGATAACTGTGATTGCCGACCCAACTATCAGTGCTTTCACATCGAGTAACTGGATTTGTACAGGAGGAACAGTACAGTTGTCTTCAACTGTAAGTGGTGGTGTGGGGACAGAGTCTTATCAATGGTACAGTTCTCCAAATGCAAGTGTATGGACCCCCATTGCAGGTGCAACACAATCAATATGGAATTCACCTGCCCTGACTTCAGGAAGTTATTACCGCTGCACATACTCCACCAGTGGATACGGATGTAATTCGGCAATATCAAATCACCTGTATATCACAGTGGATGCTGATCCATATTTAACGATACAATGTACGGGAAGCACTGCGGTTTGTACAGGAGGCAGTACAAGTTTTCTGGTAAACATGCATGGTGGTGGAGCACCCCCCATTAGCCTCCAATGGCAGCAATCTGACGACGGTGATAATTGGAGCGACATCCCGGGTGCAGGCACATCCACTTACTTTCCAAGTTCCCTGAATTCCAGTACCTATTTTAGATGTGCCAAAATAGCAGGCGGGTCGGGTTGTGAAACCGGTTATTCCGGTGCCATACTTATTTCTGTCAACCCAGATCCTGATATCACCATAAGTGGAGCAACCACCCTGTGTAGTGGCGGAACAGCTTCACTCACAGCCTCTGCTTCGGGGGGAACAGGAACCTTGGCTTATCAGTGGCAGTACCACAATGGAACCGAATGGGTTAACACAGGAACAAATAGTCCCGGTTATACCACATCGGCATTGAGTTCAAGCACTAATTATCGGTGCCTGTATTCAGCCTCGGGAAATGGCTGCGACACCAAAACGAGCAATGTGGTAACGGTAACTGTTGTTTCTGATCCTTTGGTTAATATATCAGGCACAACGATAATGTTCCCCGGAGGTATTGCCAATTTGCAGGCATCTCCAATAGGGGGTAGCGGAAGTGGCACGTATCAGTGGCAGTATTTCGATGAAAATGCATGGGTAAATACAGGATCTAACAGCAGCGTTTTTAATTCAGAGCCGCTTACTCACACAACCGACTTTCGTTGTATTTTTTCTGACAATACAGTTGGGTGCGATGTAGCTGTATCTGAAATTCATACGGTGTTTATCGACCAGAATATTTATGTTTTTCTCGAAGCAAACACAACGGTTTGCACAGGTGGGTCTTCGTTGATTACGGCTCAGGTTGAACCAATAGGCGATTATACATACCAATGGCAATATTTTCTGAATGGTTCCTGGAAAATAATACCCGGAGCAGTGAATTCATTCTTTGTTTCTAATCCTCCTTACACACGTCAATACAGGGTTCTTGTTACTCCCGTACCTGCCGGAGCAGGCGTAATTATAAGTGACCCAATTACAATTGTGGTTGTAAACGATCCTTTAATAAAAACCCACCCAAAAGGAAGAAATATTTGTACAGGAGGTTCCCACAGTATGTTTGTTCAGGTAAACGGTGGAACATCGTTATTGTATCAATGGCAAAGTTCGTCAGATGGAATAAGCTGGCACGACATCCCGCAAGCCAATCAGACCGAGTATACAACAGAGCCATTGCTTGAGTCATATTATTATCGATGTCGCGTAGGGAACCTGCTATTGGGTTGCAACGAAATTCTAAGTAATGTTGCTCATGTTATTGTACACAACGACCCTGTAGCGTGGGCAACCGGAGATATCACTGTGTGCCACGGTGCTTCCGTAATATTGAATTCGGGGGTTGTTGGAGGTGTTGGGGTATTATTGAGGCAATGGCAGATTTTTAATAGCGACGCTGGTATATGGGACGATATTCCAGGTGAATCAGAAGCTCAGTACGCTTTTGTAGCTCAAAACTCAGCCATCTATCGGTGCATATGTAATTTTGGGGGGCTGGGTTGCGATTTGGCTATATCCAACAGCGTTCAAGTGGTTGTAGTTCCCGATCCATATATTGTTGATCAACCGCAAAGTGCTGTTGTAGAGGCAAATCAGCCTCATGTGCTCAGTGTTGTTGTAGAAGGGGGAATGCAACTCAGCTATCAGTGGCAATATTATCTGGCCGGTAGATGGCGCGATATTCAAGATGCCAACAACAATAGCTTTGTGGCACATCCTCCGTTTACCCGCAACTACAGGGTGAAAGTGTTTTCGACCGGTGAGGGATGCAATGCCCTGATTAGTGAAACCGCCACCTTAACAGTACCCGATGAATTAGCCAAGTCTTCATTAAATTATAATAACGGGAGTGTAGACAATTCATCTCAAACTAATAATATAATTTCTCAGAAACCTGAGTTATGCATCTACCCAAATCCGGTTCTCGATATAGTAAGTGCTGAGTTATTCAATATTAGCAAGGGAACACTGTGTATTCAGATATACGACTTACGAGGCGTGATGGTGTACGAAATGATATTAGCGGTTGACACTGATGTAATGCAACTGGAGTTTTCTCTGGAACATCTTGAACCATCGGTATATTTGGTTCGCTTAATAAACAACCAATTTATGGTTCATGCACGAATAGTGAAAGAGTAACCCATGAAGAGGATAAGCCGCACTGATGATGTTAACTGAAACTACTTTACTTGGCCAGCACTTTTTCTCCGATATTTTTTCCAAACTCTATCAGTTCGGCACTGTTTCTTTCACCCGGCCTGAATTTCATGGCTTTGGGAGCTTCCACCACATCGAGTTTTAGCCCTTTAAGCACAGAATCGATAATGCCCGGGCCTTCGCCGCTCCAGCCAAACGAGCCAAAAGCAGCTGCAATTTTACCACGGTCGCGCAAGGGGTTTATAAGAGCAAACAGTTTGTAAACCGGAAGAAGTATGTTCTGATTCAGGGTGGGGCATCCAACCAAAATGGCATCGGCGCTTACAAGTTTTGCATCGAGTTCGCCCAGGGCAATATTCTCGATATCGAGAAGTTCGGTTTCGATGTCGCCTGCCATAGCAAATCCTTTGGCTATTAAACCGGCCATTTCGGCGGTGTAGCCATATGCCGAAACATATGCAATAAGTGCTTTCTTTTTTTGATGTGTGTTAGCTGCAATGTATTCTTCGGAATATTGCTTCGAAAGCTGAACTTTTTCTTTCCAGGTGCTGCGCAATATGGGGCCATGCCCGGTGGCAAAGGTGTGAATGTCGAGATCTTCAATTTTCTCGATGGCTTTCAGCATAAACTTACCGAAAGGTTTCAGAATAACATCGAAATAGTATTTAAAAGCATCGGAATAGTCGCCCACAAGGTCGTCGAACATTTCTTTGTCGCAATAATGTGCCCCAAACGAATCGCAGGTAAATAATATTTTATCTTCAACCAAATAGGTGTAAATACTGTCGGGCCAGTGCAGGTTGGGCGCTGCAATAAACTTCAGTGTTTTGTTTCCAAGGTCGAGTGTGTCTCCATCCTTAACAATCAAATTTTTAAACGAATGCCCCACTATGTCGCTCAGGTATTTTATGGCTTGACCGCTTCCCACCACGGTTGCATTGGGTGCCAGTTTCAGTAAATGTACCAAACTACCCGAATGGTCCGGCTCGGTATGGTCGAGAACAATGTATTCGATATCGGCCGGATTGGCAAGGCGCTGTAGCTTTTCGAGAAAAGTGTCGAAGAACTTTTCTTTTACTGTTTCTATTATAGTTTTTTTATCGGCATCAATAAAATACGAATTGTAGGTTGTACCATATTCGGTTTCCATTACAATGTCGAAAGTAACAATTTCGGAATCGAGAACACCAATCCATCTAACATCGTTGCTGATATTCAGAACTTTATCGTCGACCACGTTTCTGCTAAAAGCCATAATTATAATATTTAGTTTCAGGCAATAAAAATAGTATTTTCGCAAGATGAAAAAACAAAAAACCAACAGAAAAGTTCAACCGGTTCTGGTATATACCGATTTCACCGACACAGGCAACAAGGCTTTGCAATGGGCGGTGTTTATGTGTAGCGAGATGAACAGGAGGCTGATTGTTTTGCATGTGGCCGATCACAATACACGCATCATGGCCTCGGGCGATGACCCGATTGCCTGGGCACGTAAAAAACTGAGCGATATTAAGGCTCACACCGAGTTGCATTATAACGTAAAAACATCGACGCATGTTGAAGAAGGTTGCAACTGCACGGTAATAAGCCGCTGTTCCGAAGACGAAGATGTGATTTTTTCGGTATGTGGAGTTCATGCCAAGAACGACCCACAGTATCTTAGTGGTAAAACGGTTGTGAAAATGGCACGTCGCTCGCGCATTCCTTTTTTGTTTGTTCAAAAGAATACTCCCGATCCTGCTGGGCTGCAAAGAATTGCATTTCCGGTAAGCATTCAGAGGCAGGTAAAAGAAAAAGTGTCGTGGGGCATTTTTCTGTCGAAGCACTTGCATCGCGAAGTGGTTGTGTTAACGCCCAAAGAAAAGGATGAAATCCGCAATAACATGCTTTTTATACAGAAGTTTTTTCAACAACTCGAAATACTATTCAGTGAACACACATTGGATTCGGGGTTTCTGAATATAGAACCCAAGGCAATGCAATATGCTACTAAAAACTCGTTTTTATTGTCGGTACTGCTATTGGCAAAGGGTAAGAGTTTCTCGGAATTGCTGTTTGGTCCGCAAGAATTACGCTTTATATGCAACAAATACCATCACGCAGTGTTTATGCTCAATCCACGCAAAGACTTGTATATCCCTTGTATTTAGATTACAATTTTGCCTCGCTTTTTATTGATCCAAAGTCAAGTCCAAGCATAATTTCGTGAGTGCCTGACGAGAATTGATGCAGGGCTCCCAGCGAATAATCGAATGCGTAAGCAAAGTGTATGTTGTTGTATCGAACACCCACCATCATGCCAATAGCATTTCGGGTTTTGTAAGAAATTCCGGCACCGAATGTACGGTTAAATCTTACCTGTGCATTGATATCAGCAGTTATTCCAATCCCATTAAAGCAGATCATCATCGATGGTTCCACCGATATACGGCTATCGGGCTCAAACCTGTAGCCTCCGTTTAGCATAAACGAACGCATTACTCTGTTTTCGTCAGACTCGTTACCCCCAACACTAATATTGGGTTGCAGTAAATTCAATACCGAAAAACTTGCAAAATAGGTTTGATGATAGAAATACATTCCAAAGTCGGCATCGAACACAACTTTCGATTCACGCGACAAGGCAAGGGCCTGATCGTTCTCATCGAAGAAAACATAATTATCTTGATGCATCGAGTATTGATAAAAACGGGGTCTCAGTCCAAATGCCAATCTTCCGGCTTCACCTGCCTGAAGATGGTAGCTGTAGGTAAGCCCAATTCCTGTTTTACGGCTGTTGCCAAACTTGTCGTTTGAAACAATTAATCCCAAACCATAATTCTCGTATGCACTTGATAAACTTAGCAATTGTGTGCCGGGATTATTATCGGTAAACCCCATAAAATACGAAGTTATATGCAGTCGCAGTTCGGTGTGGTTGGTGCTTCCTGCATATGCAGGGTTAATCAGATACAGGTTTTCGGTGTAATTCGAAAAATAGGCATCTTGCTGAGCATTCGATTCTAATGCTAAAACAAGCAATAGTATCAATAATATATTTTTCATAATTCTCATATTTTCCATTATCTAACAATATCTACAAACCCTCTTAATACTTCGCTGCCATCCATTAAGTCGATAACATAGAAATAGGAACCCGTGGGTAGGTTTTTCCCATTTAATGTGCCATCGAAGTTGTTACTGTAATCATTCGATTCAAAAACCATTCTGCCCGCTCTGTCGAAAACCTGTACCAATGCATTTGGGTGCAGCTCGATAAACTTAATTTGCCATGTGTCGTTTTTGCCGTCGTTGTTTGGAGTAAAAACATTGGCCGGCACAATGCAGGTTGAATAAATGCTGCTAAGGCTAATGCTCTGCGTTAGTGTGCAGTTGTAAAAATCGGTTATGGTAACCATATAGTTGCCAGCCGAAACATTTTCAATAAAATATTCGTAGCTTCCGTTCGACCATTCGAATGCGTAAGGAGGTTCTCCTCCTGTAATATTCAATGAAATGCTTCCATCGGAGAGGTCGGGGCACGAAGTTTTATGTAGTGTGCTTTCGATGCCAATCTCAAGAGGGCTCTGAAGTTCAATGGAATACGTGATATTGCAATTGTTTACATCGGTAATGCTCACGGTGTGTGTGCCCGGGTTAAGGTTGCCGGCTATCGATTCTGTGGCTCCATTACTCCATTCGTATGAGTAAGGTTCAACGCCACCGCTTACATATACTTCAATTTCGCCGGCCTCGTCGGTGTAACATAACCCCGATAAAATTTGATGATTTACAGCCAGTGCAGCGGGGGCATCAATCAGCACATCGAAAGTAGAAACACAAAAATACCCGTCGATTACACTTAGCGTGTATTCACCGCGTGGTAAGCCTGAAACGGAATTGCCCACAGCGCCATTCGACCACATATACTGGTAAGGAGCATTACCGCTTGTAATGGTTGCTATCGCTTGTCCATCGGCACTTTCGTAGCACGATGCCGGTGTAATCTCGATGTCGGCAGCAGCATTTTGTACTATTCCAAAATTTACTGGGACAGCAAGGCTGGTACACGACATGTCTTCGTTGGTTTGTGTTACATAGTATGTGTAATTGCCGGGTGCAGTAGTCGCTAAGCTTATACTGTTGGTTTCCGACAACAGGTTCATGAGATTCTCGTCGGAGTACCACCTTATGTTGTTTCCCTGAGCTGTAAGTAGTGGATTGGCTTCGTTGGCACAGAAAAAATCAGGGTGGCTTGCTACCTCAGGTCCTTCGATATACTCAATTTCGATGTTTAGGATTGTGGGTACACTGGTACAAGAACTAACTGGACTAGTTTGCGTGGCAAAAATAGTGTAGCTTCCGGGTTCTGAGAATGTGGGAGTGTAGCTGGAACCACTATGAATCTGATTCGTGAGTTGTTCATCGCTATACCATGTAATTTGAGTTCCTTGAGCCGTGATTTCGGGCATCGGCTGCCCCGGACATATATTGATTTGATTGGGATTCAGTGCCGGAGCCGATGGTGATTGGTACACCGTAACAGTTTCATTTTGAGAGAAAGTAAGAACCGGTTTATAAAAATCGACTGTTATCTGCAAGGCTCCGGCTGCAGTAGTTGTGTTTATTATCGATTGGTAGGCTCCAAATCCGTTGCTATTGTAAGGTGGAAGTGGTATGGTAAGTTGAGTTGTATTGCCTTCGCCATCGTCAAGGCAATTGTCGTCGGCATCGAGGCTGTCTTTATCCCATATCTGTATCCAAATAGGAAAATTGGTTCCTATGTTAAATTCATTAATAGGGAGGTTAATAGTAACATAGCTGCCTTCTGAAACATCCTGAGTTTGGTCGATTGTAGTGTATAAAACATTGCCACTGTTATCTAAAATTTTAATGTAAATCTCCACCGTATTGTCGAATGGTGTTGAGTCGTCGCAAGCCAAATGCCCTGCAAGCGATACTCCGGTTATTTTATAACCAATTGTATCGATGTTGACCACATAGCTTACCTCGTAAACACCCGGACCGGCGTAGGTAACTGCTTCAGGGTTCATTGCGGTTGATGTGACTCCGTTTCCAAAGTCCCATGAGTAGGTAAACCCTGTGGTTATCAGGAATACCGGACTGTACCCATTGTTGGGATGTAGGTTGGTGAAATCAACTGTTACATTATCGCAGGCATGAGTGGGGTTAAGCTCGAAGTGTTGGGCCTGTGCATAAATTATGGTAATAGAACAGATAAGAAATAAAGAAAGTTTCTTCATAAAATCATAGTTTAATAATTCGTTTTGTTTTAACAATTCCACTTTTTCTGGTAATACTCGCCAGATAACTTCCTTTTGGCAAATCCGACAAATCGATATCAAAATAGCTTACATCGGCACAACCCGGATTGAGTACGGCTTCAATAATTTTTTTACCATTCATGTCTGTAATTTCCAATTTGCATTCGTGGTCGTGGGCCGAAAAATACTGAATGGTAATATGGTTGTTGAATGGATTGGGATAAACACCCAGAATTACCAGTTCTTCAACCCCATCGACGGGTTCGATTCCTACCGACTGAATTGGATATTCGGGAGCAAAATATGGGTTCTGTGAAAGGCGCACGGATGGCACCGGCGATTGCCGCAAAAAATTCTCGTTATTGTTCACATACCACGAAGAAGCATTCGATTCAAAGTAGTTTGTCGATTCGATATTGTTGATAAAATACCAATCGGCCTGACAACGGTTGTGGTTTACATCTAGAATGTAATATCCCCTGCTAACCAGTTCCACCCATTTCATGTGGGTGTTAATCAATTGAATAGCCCCCGAGCCCAAACCTCCTAAAAAGCTATTGGTCGACGGGCTGGTAACCGATGGGGTTACAAACTCAACCGTGCCCGAACCTTGTCCATTGGAACCATAACTTCCCATCGATGGGTTTGGCACATCGTTGGCCCAGCTGGTGTGAATATCTCCGGTAAGAACCACGGTGTTTTTAATTCCCATGCCGTAAATCCAGTCGAGAATGCGTTGCCTTTCGTACTGATAACCATCCCATTGGTCTTTGTTGGCAACAATGCCGGCAATAATCAACGGGGCAAACATCACCTGCTGGGTTATAAGTTTCCATTGTACGGGTGTGGTGAATTGAAAATTGTATAATTCCATTTTTAGCCAGTTGAACTGCATGTCGCCAATCAATCTTTTATTTGGGTCGTCAACGGCTAAACCATTGGGATCGTCGCGTTCTTCGTATCGGGTATCGAGAAGCATGGCAGCAGCCAGGTCGCCAAACTGAATAGTGTGCCTAATCTTATTTTTGGGATCATCGGGGTCGTTAATTCTTCGCATAGGAATCCACTCAAAGAAAGCCTGAATTCCTGCATTCATGCGAGTTGTCCAGTCGCCTTCGCCTGCCGAGTGATTCTCGGCACCTCCCACATATGAATTATTGGCGGTTTCGTGATCGTCGTATATTACATACCACGGGTATTGTTGGTGAGCGTATCTCAGATCGGGATCTAAACGATAATGAGAATAGCGCATGCGATAGTCGGATAGTGTGATGATTTCATTGTTGGGTTGCAATGCCCTTTCGGAATGAGTACCATATTCGTTGGTAGCGTATTCATAAATATAATCGCCTAAATGAAATACTGCATCTACATCGTTTCGCACGGTTAAACTACGATATACATTAAAAAAACCGTTGTTGTAGTTTGAGCCCGATACCACAGCAATACGGAGACTGTCGTTCCCCGAAACGGGAACTGTTTTAGTTCGTCCGATAACCGAATTCAAATCGAAAGCCCTAAAGTAATAATAGTACCATGTGTCGGCTTGCAATCCGGTTACATCTATTTTTACGGTATAGTCAACATCTTCGTCGGTGGTGTAGGTTCCATAAGCTATCATATTCGTAAATAGCGTATCGGTAGCCATAAACCATTCCACTTCAATGTTTTCAACCGTAGCAACCGGTGTTACCCGAGTCCAAATAATAACCCTGTCGTGAAGTGCATCGCCCGAGGCAACCCCATGATAGAATGGAGCAAAATCGGGGTCAAACGAATAGGACAATCGATTGCAATACTCTTTTTCACGATCGTTATCCGTCTGCGAAAATGCCGTTGCAGCAACCAAAAGAAACAGTGAAATGGAGAAAAGAACTTTCATTGCTATTGATGTTTTATTATTTTATGCGATTCGGTTTTCCCATCTTTTTGTATGATGATGAAGTAAGCGCCATCGCTTAATGAACCGACATCGAAAATAGTTTTTGTTTTACCGCGCTTAAGTTCAAATTGTCTCATGGTTTTACCAAAACCGTTGTGAATGCGTATAGTTGCTCCGTTTGAGTTTTGGAATAGTTCAATATTAATTACACTATTTGTTGGATTTGGATACACTTTCGACATTTCTTTTTCGCTTATATCATCGATTGAGTTGGGTTTTAGGTACAAAAGGCTGTAGGTTTTAGTTGTGATATTATCAGGGGCTATCACCATAACTGTGGCAGTGCGTTGCGCCATGCTACCATTTACGTTTACCGGATTGAAAATACGTACTGTGGCCTGAACATCTTCGGGTACTGCATACACTTGTGCTTCGGTGGTTTCATCGGGTATTTCAACATTATAGAAAACTACCGACGGGTTGAATTCAGGTGAAAGTTGCCCCGGTATTGAATATAAATCGGACAACAAAGCATTATCCTGATTGGAGGGAACTAAAACCACACTTGCAGTATATTGCACACTGCTATTGTCTTGAGCTGTTACGGTGTAAACAACCGGTTCGTTGAAATTCTGAGGAACACCCGTGTCCGGATTAAGACTGCTGCCTATATAGGTAATAGTTGGTGCCAAAGAGCTAACATCGCTGCCTTCGGGCATTGAAACACTTATTGTTAAGTTTTCCTGATTGATAGTTTCAGGAGCTGTTTGTCCTGCAATATTAAACGATGTTATCATTTTTGCATTGCTCGACGCAACTACAAAGTCTACAGTATAGACGTTTATAGTTTGGTTATCGCTGGCTGTAACAGTAATACTTGCCAGGCCATCAGGCGATGATGCCTGACTGATTACCACTTCCGCATCAGGGTCGGTGGGTGTGGCCGAGACTATGGGAACTGTGGTTACACCGGCATCTAGATTAACTGTATAATTATAAATGTTGGGTGCAAACGATGGGGTTAAAGTGCCCAGATTCGTTGTAAGCGAGCTAAGTGTTGCTACTGCATTGGCTTGCACCGAAAACTCGATTGTATAGGTTTGTGTGTTTATCAAATCCTCGGCAGTAACTACTAATGTGGTAGTTCTTTGTGCTGCACTTCCTGTTAGGTTTACGGCGTTGCTAGTACTTATAGTGGCACCCGGATGATTCGTAATAGCGTAGCTTACGGGTACATTTATTGTTCCGGCCGGTAATACAACATTGTAATGAAATGTATTGGTGTTAAAATCAGGGGCTAAGCTTCCTTGGCTGGTATATAATTGAGCCAGACTGGCGTCGGACGAAAAACTGAAGAAAGTATTTGGAAGGATATATACATTAGAACCATTCATCGACCAATACACCAGACCTGAAGGCATTGTCCCCACCGGATCCGATTCCTGAACCTGTCCCACTGAAGTCGAATTGTCGAATTTTGCAGTAGTAATTTCTATTTGTTGTTTTTTAATCGTGATTATGTTGAACCCGGCAAACCGATCTTGTGCATGCGTCCATGCAAAAGCTTTACCGCCTGCACTGGTATATAATTCTCGCATAGGGGCTCCCCACGATCCTTCTCCCAAGTATACAGTGCCTTCGTTGTCGTGTTGTATCAGCCCATTGTCGCTACCTGTGCCGCTACCCGGGACTACCGGATTTGTTATCTTCATCACGTGTGTGTGTCCTTCAAGTGCCAATCGTACTCGGTATTGACGGAATAAGTTGCACCAGCAACCTATCAGGTTCGATAACACACTATACTCTCCGTGTGGAGCGATAGGGACATGAAACTGAATAATCTTCCAAAAAGGCTCATTGCTTCCACCTGTGTAGTTTTGCAAATCGGTTTCGAACCAGTTTAACATAGTATTGTCACATTCCAAATCGGAATTCAAGCAATAAAAACGAGCCAGATTTCCTCCGATGTTCACTGCATAGTAGTTATCGGCACTGGGGATATCAAAAAAGTTGTAAATGTCGTCGTTTTGTTCATGGTTTCCGGTTACCGGTAGAACAGGAATAACCCTGCCTTTGGTTGCAGCCGGACCAATGGTTCTCATCCAGTCGTTCCACCAATCGTTCCATTGGCCGTCGTCGCCCGGAATAAAAATAAAATCTCCCGAAAAAGCGATAAAGTCAGGCCTAATTTGTGCGACAAGGTCGCATCCTTTTTGGCGGCGAGGCCTACACTGATCTGATTGATACTCGACAATTGGTGCGCCTGTTCTGGTATCTCCTCCCGCAATAAAACAAACCGGATCGTTGGGGTTGTCAGAAAGTGTTTTGAACGACATACGTGAGCTGACTCCCTGATCGTCTTTTATCACAAAATAATATACAGTGTTGGGCTGCAAGCCGGTGAGTCGGGCAAAATTACTGGTTATCCCCTGATGACTGGTGGTTCGGTCGATACCGTGATTGTTGGTATACATCGACCAAAAGTCAGGAGCATAGTCGGTGGTGCCGTAATAAACTTTGGCATTTGTAGAGGTTCCGCTGGGACTCCATCCAATAACTATGGTGGTAGCTGGGTCGTCTCTAAACGAGGCTCGGTAGAACTTGGTTCCTGCAAAATGAATGATTGGAATGAACAGTAAAGCCAAACTTAAAACAATTTGTTTCATGTAAACAGATATTGGTTAAAAACGATATTGAATTCTTGCTGTGAAAGCATCATCTTTTATGTCGCGCAGGTATCCCGGCGATGGGTATTTTCCTTGCCCGATGTTGGCATTCTCAAAATAGGCATTCAGCGAAGTGTTTTCGTTGGTAACATTTTCGTAATGCAAACCTATTTTTACATGCTCGTTTATCATCCAGTTCCAACCTATGCCTATAGTACTATACTTCACATCGGCAGGCGACAGATAGGTGAATGTTTGTGCGTCGTTCTGATGATATGTCAGTTTAATTTCTTTACCCGAAACATCGGTATTTGGGTCGTACCAATCGTATTTTATCACCAGTTGGTGACCCGTTTCGAGAATGTCTTGCACATATTGGAAATATCCTCCACTGAAATTTCTAATAATAGTATGGTGCGGTTTGTATTTTGATGAAACAGGCGAGGGGTCGTAGGGGACAGGTTGGTCGTAGTTTGGATAGGAAATACCCATTACCGGTCCGGCAGGGCTCATGGTGTGTATTACATTGTACAGAGTATTCATTTCGTCGAGATATTTTGTGTACACAAACGAAGGCTGCACACCCCAAATATATTCGGTGCTGATTTGCGACTTGCCAAATGGTGTTTTTACTGATAATCTGGCATTTACGCCGTAGTATTTTCTGTCGATTGCAATCGGATTGGCGTTATTGTCTATCCTACTAAGTTCCATATCGGGTAAAAATCCTAAATAGCTAATTACCGTGTCGGGAATCTCATTGCCAATGGGGTAATTTACCGTGTTTTCGCCAAAGCGGTAAACCAAATAGTGTCGGTTCCCACTCGAGTCGGAAGGATTGCTCACGTGTTCAACTTTACCTTTATAATAAGAGAATCCTATTCCTGCTGCAAAATTGCTTTCATTGTTTTCGGGAATATCAAAATATACATGGCCAATAAAGTCTTTGTAATTGTCGGTTTCTACAGCTGATCCATTGCCATTCACAATAGCTGCATCCATACCGAAATAGTGCAGCAATCCGCCTTCGGGCATTCTAAAACTTAACTTTGCACCCACTTCTCGCTCGTTAGGGAAAAGGGTTTGCACTATACGGCTTCTTTCGGGGCTTTCGCGAAATTGCGACGAACGCTCGATTTCGTAACCAAACGGGCGGTTGAAAGAACCGGCTGTAACTGAAATTGCCTTAGCCCAGGGGTCAAAAACCTGAACATAAACATCTTTAACCGAAAAACCCTTGTCGGTAAAATCGAACGATAGCACCGCTTTGGTAAACTCGCTGCCATGACTTATTTTAATTCGGCCGCGACGAATCATAAAACGATCGGCACTATAGGGCGAGGCAAAATCACCGCCGCTGAATCGCGCAAAACTACGGGTGCTTCCACCAATGGTGTCGGCAATAAAAAAATGTTGATACTGAGCCTGAATGTAGCCATTAATGTGTAGTCCTTCCGAATCGGAATTTTCATTCTGCGCCCATGCTGTTTGACACAATTGCATCGAAAACAATACGAATACTAAAAATAGTGCTGATTTATTCATTCCTGTAACTTTGTTTCGCAAGCAAAATTACCGGTGCTATGTTAAACCTGTGTTAACTCATTCTTATGAAAACATATTATTTGACGATGTGAAAATATTGCAATAACAAGCTGCCGTTTTGAAGGAATTATAAGGCCGGCAAGGCAATACCTTTACTGCAACATAATTTCGCAGGCTTTTTCTATAATGCTGTCGAGGCCATTGTCGGCATCTTCGCGGGTGCAGTGTATTTGAACATGAGGAGGAATGCCCAATTCGTAACACACTCCTGAAACCGACAATATTTGCGACCCCGCATAGTGTATTTGCCAGCCGTTGGGCAATTCGGTGCCTATCGGTAGCCCTAGTCCTCCACCTGTGGTGTCGCCTATAACAGTTACATTGTTAAGTTCTTTCATCACCAAAGTAAATACCGACCCTGCACTGTAGGTTTTTCGGTTTGTCAACACACACACAGGTTTATTCCAGTAGGGTTCTTCAGGCTTCAATTCCGATATTACAAGCGACGAAAAATCGTTGTGACCAGAACCTGACTTCATTACAGACCCGAAAACATCTTTGTTCTCGTTGGTAAAATGCGATGCCAGCTTATATACATTATCTACCGCACCGCCGAAGTTGTTGCGAACGTCTATTATCATTCCGTCGCAGCCGGAATACAAGTCGATAAGATAGGCAACATCGCTGTGATTGAACGAACTGCTAAAGCTTTCGTAATAAATATAAGCAATTCTACCGTTTTTAATGGCTGTGTGCTGAAAGGCAGCGGTATAGTTACCCCAGCCCCCGAAGTAATGGTCGGTTATCAAACGGTAATCGAAGTTTTCGGGGCTGTTGATAAAAAACACAACATTCTTATAAGCATTAGTAAACGAATTCAATCCCGAATGTCCATCGCGCAACACAGCAATCATCTGCGACAATATGTCGAAAAATGCTTCATCGCTCATGCTTTCTGATATTTGTGGCTTATATACCAAGTACACCGAATCCCAGTCGATGTTTTTTAATTCGAAAAAAGCATATTTCTCATCAATACTTGTCCAGGCATATTCAAAAACGGCCTGTTTTGAAGATGTAGGCGGGTTAAATGCAATTTTTTCGCACGAGGCCAAAATTATCAGCAAGCCCAAAATAGCTGCATATTTTCCATGTTTTGAATTCATTTTCTTACGATTTTTTTAGGTTAACCATCAGGCTGACACCTACCCAGGCATATAGCGTTTTAGATGTGATGAATGTGTGCCTGCTGTAGTAATAATTGAATTGATACTGCAACGCCAAGGCATTGCCATTTTTCATATGCCATATTAGCGATGAATTTATTTCGGGATTGATAAAAGCACCCAAAAGACTATGATGAACATTGCCAAAATCAATCATACTGCCATCGGTTCGCAGGGCATTGTCGGGTAAACCATTGTAAGGTGGTAAAACATAGGCTGCATACAACGGATACGAGATGTTCACCTGTACCGAAAAGTTTCTGCTCTCGTTGAAGCGCTTGCAAAGGCTGTGCAACGAAAAATACTTCTCTACATACAACACAGGCATCAGGGTAAACGACATGTCGTAGGCAAACGAATTATTATATACATTCGCACCTGTTGTACGAAACCCAAATTGAGTTTTCACACGGCCACCTGCATATACATATAAGTCTTGTTGGGTGTTGGTCATCAACCGTCGTAAATATTCTACCTGCGTGTTGTTGTGATAATAGTTAACACTGTTGTCGTATCCGGTAATTTCAACAGGTAACATGAACCCGACACTAAAAAAATTGCCTAACGATAAGCGGTACTTTAACTTTTGTTTCGTTAGTGTTGTGTTTAAACCAAAACCAAATCCTGAGTAAGGCAGGCACGAGTTAACCTGGTCGAAGGCAGCAGTTTTAGTGAGCCCTGTTCCCAGGTTCAGGTAGGTGTACGAAGGGGGCACTGTGTCGGCAACAGCATTGCAATGTAACAATATCACGAATAAAACCATTGTAATGAAATATCTCATTTGTCTTTGAATAGGTTCGGTTCAAAGTTATCTTTATTTTTAGTAATTATAAATGGTCAACTATCTAATTTAGCGTATTCATCGATAGCTTAATATTTTTTTTCGAAGACCCAAATACGCTAATTCTTGCCACTGTACTATCGAATTGTACATATTTTTACAACATTCGTGGTTTTATTGCAAAAGATTCTGACTTACTAGAGGCTTTTATGTATTTTAGCCGTCAGTTTAATTGAATATGTAACACATCGGAAAAACGCTACAATGAAAACCATTATCACCAACATCAAAACTTTGCTGATGGCCGAAAATGAACCACGACTATTGGTTAAAGGAAATGACATGGCCCATGTTCCTTCGGTCGAGAATGCCTGGCTGCTTATAGAAGACGAACACATCACAGCTTTTGGTAATATGAACGATTGCAAGGGCATTGAAGCTTTCGATGATGACATGATTACCGAAATCGACGCTACCGATAAATTGGTACTACCTTCGTTTTGCGATTCGCACACACATTTGGTGTATGCAGGCAGTCGCGAAATAGAGTATTCCGACAAAATTCGTGGACTCAGCTACGAAGAAATTGCCAAAAGGGGAGGGGGAATTCTAAATTCGGCTAAATTGCTGCACGAAACCTCCGAAGATGACTTATATGCACAAAGCATGGAGCGCATTCACGAGATTATTTCGATGGGCACCGGTGCTGTCGAAATAAAAAGCGGCTATGGCCTGAACACCGATGATGAGTTGAAAATGCTCAGGGTTATCAAACGCATTAAAGATACTGCTCCTTTGCTGGTTAAATCAAGCTTTCTTGGTGCTCATGCTTTTCCGGCCGAATATAAAGCCAACCCCGATGCCTATGTCGATTTGATTATAAACGAAATGATTCCGGTGATTGCAGCCGAAGAGCTTGCCGACTACATCGATGTGTTTTGCGACAAAGGTTTTTTTACGCCCGAGCAAACCGAGAGAATTCTTATGGCAGGCATCAAATATGGCATGCGACCCAAAATTCACGCTAACGAACTGGCCTTTTCGGGGGGCATACAGGTTGGGGTGAAATACAATGCTTTGTCGGTCGATCATATTGAATACACAGGCAAAGCCGAGATCGATGCCTTGCTTTCGGCTGAAACCATGCCCACCATTCTTCCCGGTGCTGCTTTTTTTCTGAATATGCCATTTGCCCCTGCACGAGAGATGATGAATGCCGGTTTACCGGTAGCCATCGCTTCCGACTACAATCCGGGATCATCGCCATGTGGAAATATGAAACTGATGATGTCGTTTGCCTGTGTCAACTACCGTATGCTGCCTCAGGAAGCCTTAAATGCCGTTACACTGAATTCGGCCTATGCCATGGGTGTTAGCGATGTTGCCGGCAGTATTTGCCCCGGCAAAATGGCCAATCTTATTATTACCAAACCCATTCCAAATCTGGAGTTTATCCCTTATGCCTATGGGTCTGATCTAATCGATACCGTTATATTGCGTGGCCAAGTGTTGTAAGCGGTTTTTACATTGATACAAGCCAATTAAGTTTTTGATAAACCGGTGTTTTTGTATGATAATTATTTGTAGATTTGTGTAAAGCAAATTCTATGCAACTGAATAAAATCCGTTTTTATTTCTCGTCTGATTACCGCTTTCAGCAACAAACCCTGTTGGCACTGGCTGTTTTTGGGTTTGTAGGGCACATACTGTTTTGGCTTGTTTTAAAATTTGCTGTAGGTTATTGGGAGTCGTCAGCAATACGGTTTACTACATCCGCATTGTTTTTAAGCTTGCTATTGCTTCCCCGAAAAGCGAATTTTAAATCTATTCATATTTGGTACTATGAACTGTTCTATGCACTGGTTTTCCCGGTGTTGTTTGCGATATTCTTTATAAAGAACGATCAAAATGCCTATTGGTCGGCTTCGGTGCTGTTCGCAGGAGTATTATACGGATTCTTGACACATCCGCCAAAGGCTATAATAATCTATCCGCTGAGCATTGTTATCACCATATTTGTTCTGAAACTGACAGGTGTGGAGGTGGGTAATATTGGAGGTATTGCTTTGGTACATTTTCCTGCCTATTTCATAGTTATTCTTATAGGCGTATTGCAAACCATGGTGCGATATGCCAATGCAAAGGCCGAAACCGAGTTTAACCGTTCCGAAACACTGTTGAGGAATATTTTACCCGAATCGATTGTGGAAAGACTTAAGAAAAGTCCGTCGATTATTGCCGATAAGTATGATAATACCACAGTGCTTTTTGCCGACGTAGCCAATTTCACACCTTTTGCCGAAAAATCATCGCCCGAAGAAGTGGTAGCTTTTTTGAATGAGATATTCACCCGTTTCGATGCGCTCATCGAAAAGTATCATGTCGAAAAAATTAAAACCATTGGCGATGCCTATATGGTAGTGTGCGGAGCACCTGATGCCAATACCCGGCATGCAGAGATTATTGCTTCGCTGGCATTAGAAATGATGACGGAAGCATCGAAAATAGATAGAAAAAACACCGATGGGGTCAGTATTCGAATGGGAATTCATTCGGGGCCGCTTGTGGCCGGCGTTATCGGAAATAAAAAGTTTGCCTACGATGTGTGGGGCGACACGGTAAATACGGCCAGCCGAATGGAATCGAATGGTGTGCCGGGTAAAATTCAGATTTCGGAAGCGACCTATCTGCTATTAAACCATAACTTTGTAACTAGTTATCGCGGCGAAATCGACATAAAGGGTAAGGGAAGCATGAAAGTTTATTTCCTCGAATCGGTGAAACACAGCTTATAGAAACCAATAGAGGTTTTGCATATTGGGTTAACGAAAAAATCACTGATAATATCTAGTTACGGGTTTGTTTTTTTCTTATTTTTGAAAACTAACCCTTGTTCTCGAAAACAAATATGGTATGGAAAACGCCGTTATCTACACCTACAATGACGACAGTATGCCGCAACAATTTCTTTCGGTGGGCAGCCTTTTTGTTGTTGGTAATTTTCAATATACAATTCAATCACTCATCTCCTCCGGCACCGGCGAAGCCACTGTTTACAAAATAGCCGACAATGCAGGAAAAACTTTTGCCCTGAAACTGTATTACGAATTCCGGTTCGGTGAAGATGAGCCCAACGGAATTGCCCTGCAGCGCATACGGCAGCTCAACGATGCCGATATACTGAAACTGTACGACTTCGGAGTAGGTGCCGACAAGTATTTAGGAAAGTATTGCTACGAAATATCGGAATTTGCCGAAGGGGGCAATTTGTTGCAGGTAGAGAATTTCATGCAAAAATACACCGCTGATTTTATTGAAAAGGAGATTGTGCCGCAAATCTATCTGGCGCTAATCAAATTGCACGAATACAAAATTTACCACTGCGACCTGAAACCGCAGAATATTCTTTACCTCGATGCCGCCCAAACCAATCTGGTAATAGGCGATTACGGTTCGGCCAAAGCCTACGACATGCAAAGCGAAAAAGACCTGCGCCGCTCAAAAATAGTGAAAGGCACCGAAGCCTATCTGGCACCCGAGCAAGCCAGAGGCATTACTTCCGAAAAAAACGATTACTACTCGTTTGGTATGATATTGCTGCATTTGCTTTATCCCGGGCAACTATGCGACGATGGCTGCTTCGATGTAATTGATAGGGATAAGTTTTCGCATATTGTCGAACGACAGTACAATGCAGAGCCGATAATTGAATATAAACCGAAATTCGAAAGAATAAACGATTTAATTCAAGGTTTAACAAATGCATATCAGCACGAAAGATGGGGTAAAAATGAAGTTTGCGAATGGATAAATGGGAAACAAATCTCTGTTATTCGCAATTCCGCTTGTCTCCAATTAGGAGTACATGCAATAGTAATAAACGGACAAAAACTTAACAATACCGTTGAGCTTGCTGATTATATCGAGAGCAGTAGCAATTTTCATAAAGAATGCATACGAAACCAGGAAAACAGTACCGCAATTAAAACATTTTTAATTGAAACCTCAGGTATTGCAACGAAAAACAAGTTTTTAGAAATCATAAACTGTTATTCTAAGTATGGTGAACGATATGTGCAGCTGGCACAGGTTTTCTTTCTAGATGTAAGAAGAAGAGTAAAAATATATCATCAAGAATTTGATTTGTGGGACGATTTTAATAAGATATTCGAAACGAGTAAAAGTATATTTGAAAAAATTAAATCAATTCAGAATAAAGAAGAAAGAGATAATTCATTTTTTCGTCTGGAATTAGCATTCGAAAACTTGTCAAATCAGCAAGACTTAGATTTAAGTGATGAAATACATAAAATCTATAATTCATTATTTCAAATGGTAGAATCTCTGAAACAATTTCCTTTTACTCCTAAAACAGAATTAGGTATTTTGTGTTTTGAGGAGTTTAAACAAAAGGAGAAGCAGCAAAAGTTTTTAGAAAAGGAAATTTTGGAAAATGATATCTTTGAAAAAACCGGAATAGAAATGGTTTTTGTTGAAGCTGGCAATTACCGTATAGGTAGAGAGGAAGACAACCCTGAGTTTATGCTAACGAAAAACATAATGGACGTAAAGCTCCATGCTTATTATATTGGTAAATATCCTGTTACAGTTGCCCTGTGGAACAGAGTAATGAAAAACAATCAAATATGTAATAAAAACGATATGGAACCAGTAGTAAATGTTAATATCAAAGCAATAAATACTTTTATTAACTCTTTGAATAATAGGCTGAGAATGAAGTTTAGATTGCCATCGGAATGGGAATGGGAAGTAGCTGCACGAGGAGGTTTTTGTTCAAATAATTTTAAATATAGTGGTAGCAATAATATTGATGATGTAGCATGGTATGAGGCAAACAGTGACAATAAAGTCCATACGGTCGGGCAAAAAAAACCAAATGAAATGGGAATTTATGATATGAGTGGAAATGTTTCAGAGATATGTGCAGGTTTCTATTACAATAAATCTGACAATATGAAGTATATCTATTGCAGAGGCGGAAATGCATTTTGGGGCGAACACTACTGCAAGGTGTATGAAGCACTCTGTATAAGCGAAAACGATGCTAGCTCATGGTGCGGATTCAGGCTGGCTCTATAATATAACCCCAATGATATTTGCCCTATTCTAAATTAAAATCTTAAAAACATGTAATACTTCCAAAATGACCCAATCAAACAAAACCAATCTCTACACTTCATCCAACGAAGACAAAACCAGTCTGTACGCACCGGCAGAAAGCAATAATGGTGGTTTGCATCAGGGTATCAACATAGGTGACACTATTGTACTCCGAAACAATACCTATACCATTCAATCACTCATCTCCTCCGGCACCGGCGAAGCCAACGTGTATAAAATAACCGACAATACTGGAAAACCCTTTGCGCTGAAACTGTATTACGAATTCCGGTTCGGTGATGATGAACCCAACGGAATTGCCCTGCAGCGCATACGGCAGCTCAACGATGCCGATATACTGAAACTGTACGACTTTGGAGTAGGGGCCGACAAGTATTTAGGAAAATACTGCTACGAAATATCGGAATTTGCACAAGGGGGAAACCTCTTGCAGGTAGAGAATTTTAAGGAAAAATACACTGCCGAATTCATTGAGCAGCAAATAGTTTCGCAGATTTACCTTGCCATTACCAAACTGCACGAATACAAAATTTACCACTGCGACCTGAAACCGCAGAATATTCTTTACCTCGATGCCGCCCAAACCGATCTGGTAATAGGCGATTACGGTTCGGCCAAAGCCTACGACATGCAGAGCGAAAAAGACCTGCGCCGCTCAAAAATCATAAAAGGCACCGAAGCCTATCTGGCACCCGAGCAAGCTCGTGGAATTACTTCCGAAAAAAACGATTACTACTCGTTTGGCATGATACTGCTGCACCTGCTGTATCCCGAGCAACTATGCGACGAAAACAACTACAGCCTGATCGACCGAGATAAATTTGCCGGAATAGTTGAACGTCAATATGGTGCCGAACCGATAATCAGTTTCGACTTGCAGTTCGAAAGGCTCAATCAACTGATTGGCGGATTGACGATGGCGTATCACAATAATCGTTGGGGAAAGAAAGAAGTATTCGCATGGATTTCGAAAAAGAATAAGCCTTCCGTTTCGTTTGATCGCGATGTGAACACTGATGACAATGCGATTCGGGTCGGAAATATAATCATAAATTCTATCGACGGGCTTGCTGCGTATATTATTGATGATGATAATTTTTACGAAAACCTCTTCGAAGACAATGACAGGTTTACAACATTGAAAACATGGTTTATTCACAATTACGATATTGCTTACAAAAACACATTTTCGAATTTGGTTGTGTATTACCAACATAAGGGACGCAAATACTTGCGCGAAGCCTTATATAGGTTTCTGAAACCCGAAAGGCCGGTAGTGGTAAACAATGAGAGTTTCTTACTGTGGCAACAAGACGATGCGGTTCAGTTTGAACAGAAATTTATGCGAGTATTAACTTTGGTGCAGTCACTTTCCGATCTCGAAAAAAAAGCGTTTTATGAATTTCAAATGGAGTTTGCTGCGAGGCAGGTGAGCTTATTTCATGAAGCAGACCAAGTGCGGCATTGCGCCAAAAATGTTTTGCAGAATTATTACGATAAACTTGGTTTGACTTATCAGGAGCCCGAAAAGTTGATAACACTGATTACACACCTGCCAAAGGAGACCTCTGAAGTTGCTGAAAACACCGTGGCCGAGGCTGAATTGCCCGAAGATGCCGATATTATCGAAGATGCCTATATTGAACCGGAGGCAGATGAAACATTGGCTCGTCAATATAATGCGATACGTATTGTTGAATCAGAAAGTAAAGGAATTAAGTACTATGGCCACTGTTCAGCATTGGCCGGAAGCAACTGGGAAAATGCCTGGTATTTTTACTTTTTCTATACTGAAAAGGAATCCAAGAAATTTAAACGAGAAGTTATTTTAAGTGATCTACAAAGTTATTTGTGGGCAAAGGGCTTTGATTTCGAAAAAATTGAACATTATGCACGACATATGTATAATTCGAATGCTACTCGCAAATTATTGAAAAATGATTCTTTTAGCGAAAAAGGATTTGTAAAGCCCGAAAATTGGGCATCGTATGATAAAACCGAAATATATTATTTCGAAAACGGTTTTTATATTCCCATAGGTGTAGATAATCTCAATCTTATTCAACAAAAAGTAATGCTTCTGACTTTGTATGTAGTATATCCCTTAGATTACCAGATAAATCCTACAAAACACATTCATGACAACGCAATACTTGGAAAAAAAGGACTAAAAAAAACTGATGAAGATCTTTTTACGCTTATACCCGATAATCCCGATAAGAACGAGAGCGAAACATATAATGTTAAGCAATACTTTGGCAAAGGCGAATACGAAATGGTGCTGTCAATTGTTAATGCATATAAATCGTTGGCAGCATACGCCCATGGCAATCATGATTCAGACTTAAAACGCTGCAATGTTGAAACAGCATTGCTTGGCTATTACCTGTTTTTTAAATATACACGAACTGATAGCCAACGAATACTGAACCCTAAGTTTTCGATAGAAGCATACAATAATAACATATCGAAATTATTGACAAATACGCAAACAAATTGTCGTGAAGATGAAGAAATAATTGTTAAAAATAGGATTGATTCGCACTATCGGCAAATGAAAAATATGGGCTGGGAGATACGCCGAAATGTAGCTTTTCAGAATAACATCAACGTTGATTTGGTAACATATTTCAACTCGGGGCCTTGCTATTTAGCTTACTCGGTAATGGACTGTGTGAGCGATGCTTTGTTTGCAAAATCGTTTGCCAAGCTATTGACCATTTACAACCAATACAGCAGCATACGATACTTTGGAATATTAGATGTTCAAATGAATGAGTGGCTCTTGTTTGGAGATTACTATTATCAGAACCATGGTAACTACTACCTCGAAATGAAAGATAAATACCCTTTAGGTAAGTTGCCCTGATGTATACAATAAAGAAACAACAGCCATGAAAAATTGTTTTTTCATGAGAGTTTGATTTTATTTATTCTAAATTTATCACGATATAAAACTCTTACCACCATGAACGACAACGATAAAACCAAAACTTACGGAAATGTCAATAGCAACGACAAAACGGGGCTGTATAAATCTGATAGCGACCACGAAAATAAAACAGGTCTGTATGGTTCCGGCGATGGGTCTAAAACCGGTGTTTACAGCGATTCATCAACAGCATCGGCAAAATTTGAACAGGGAATTGCAATAGGCGACGCACTTACAATTAACAACACAAACTACAGGGTTGTTGAAGTGATTTCGGAAGGCACCGGAGAGGCAAATGTTTTTAAGATAGAAAACGACGATAAAAAGCAGTTTGCACTGAAACTGTATTATGAATTCCGTAATGTTTCAGAAGAGCCCAACGGCATTGCATTGGGGCGCATTCAGCAGCTCGACGACCCCGACATTCTGAAATTGATAAGTTTTGGTGTGGGAACCAATAAATATTTGGGAAAATACTGCTACGAAATATCGGAATTTGCGTTTGGTGGCAATCTTTTCGATGTTGAAGACTTTAGTAAGAAATACACTCCGTCTTTTATCGAATCGGAAGTAATCCCCCAAATATACCTGGCGCTTACCAAACTGCACGAGTATAAGATTTACCACTGCGACCTGAAGCCCGGAAATATACTGTATAAAGACAAAGAGCAAACCGACCTTATTCTTGGCGATTACGGTTCGGCTAAAGCCTACGACCTTGAGTCGGAAAAGTCGATCAGAAAATCATCCACTGTGAAAGGCACCGAGTTTTATCTGCCGCCTGAGCAAGCCCGCGGAATAGTTTCAGAAAAAAACGACTATTATTCGTTTGGTATGGTGCTGCTTCATTTGTTATATCCTACTGCACTTACTGCCGGAAACGATTTCGGAAAAGTGGATAACGATAAATTTGAACAAATAGTAGAACGGCAATACAGTCAGAAACCAATTGTTGATTTCAATCCGGTTTACAAGCGTCTGAATAATCTTATAGAAGGACTCACCTTGTTAAATCATATAAATCGTTGGGGGCCGGCTGAGGTGGAACGATGGATGAATGGTGAAACCATCGATATCAGCTATTACGCAACCAAAGCCTCCGATGTTAAGCCTCTTAAACTTGGTCCGGTGGTTATAGCCGATGCAATCGAATTTACCCGTTACCTCGAAACAAAAGCATCATGGTTCGAAGATTTGTTCGAAGACGAGGATGTGTATAAGCTTATCAAAGACTGGCTCGATAGTTATATTGGTATTCCCGACAGAAAGCGCTTCGAGAAACTAGTTTCACTCTATCGCCCGGCCGGAAAAGCAATACTAAAAGAAGCCGTATGCATGTTTTTTGCTCCCGATAGGCCATTAATCGTCGAAAACCAAAACTTCAATTTTACCAATACCAACAATATCAATAAATTGGTAAGCGATTTTATAGCGAAAATTGATGAAAACTACCGTTTGTTTTCTTCTGACATGCTTGCCATTTACATTTTTAAACTCGAGTTTGTTCTAAGAAGTTTGTATTATCAGTCAGATGGCAAAGATGCCATAAAGGCTGTGTTGGCAAAACTTTATACCGTATTCGACGAAACCCTAGAATTGCCCGATCAATTCGACTATAACTGTAGTTTAACAAAACATTTCAACCGAAGTAAGGGTGAGGAAAATATATATCAGTCTTTTATTAAACTCGCATATTCATTGAACCCGGCAAGGCCTTATATCGACAATAACAACAAAGCTATTGCTGATATTGAGGAACTGGCTGTATATTATGTGAAAAACAAAGAACTTTTCGAAGATAAATATCATAAATTCGAAAGGACAGGCTTATTGCAGAAATTTGGTAATCCAAAAGTAAAAGACGATAATCTGAAGAATTTTTGCGAATCAATTTTGCTAAAGCATTCCGAACTTCAATTGAAAATCAATTACATTTCGTTCGAAAAAATCTGTCAGGTTCACTATTCAGTCTGCTGGGTACTCGATACCTACCTTAAAAAGCATGACGTAGATGAAGTGTTTGTTATTAAAGAAGATGACTCAAAGATTTATGCCGAAAAAAACACGGGATCTACTACAAAAGCCCTCCAAAAGTTTATGGATGGTATTGAAAGCGACAATGGTGGGCAAGCTTTTTCTGAAGCAAGTTTGAAAGATATAAAAAACCAGTTTACAGCGGCGCATCGCAAATACTTCAGGTTGAACAATATTGTGTCGGCAGTGTCCATCGTGCTTATCGTTGGTATGCTGGTAGCCATAGTGTATAAAATAACTGTTTGATAATTACCATGAGTGGACCCAAAGTAGTTACCTACACCATGAGTGCTTTCAAAGGAAAGCTCAAAACACTCATGAAAACTCAGGCACAACTGAATCAGCTAGCCGTCATGCTGGGCGAATTGTGTATATCCGACAACGAGTTGAATATTCATTACGACCAGAAAAAAGAACTGGAAAAGCTGAAACCAAAAATAGAAAAGGCAATTCAGCAGTTGGTATTTCAATACAAAGGAGAGTTTAATCAGGCAACATACGATAGCATCGATAAAGTAATCGAAAAAAAAATAAGCGAAGTAAATGAATTGCATAAGAAATGCGATGCATTATTAAGCGATTTCAACAATCACAAAAACGATTACGATGCCTACAAGGAATATCTTGCTTATTACGAGAATTCAGAAAAATCGTTGTCGCGATTTCGCGATGTTTTAACCGATAATATTATCAGTGCATTTTCGGCTGAAAATGCCGAAATAGCAAACAAAGCCCAAAGTAATGCCTCGAAAGTGGTTTTCGAAGCTCAAAAAGATGGTTTTACCTGGGGTTTTGCCTCAAAAGCCAACCAATCGAAGGATAATATTGCCGACCATGTGATAGGGCAGGAGAACAAGATGCGTGATGTAAGGGCCGCATTTCTCGATGAGGTATTGAATTCGGGAATATCGCTTAACGTAAAGGCAGATATGTTTACCCTGAACCCTGTTATTTCGGATGAGGTAAAGCGAATTTCGAAAAAAATTGGGCAGCTTATCGATAACTGCACCAACCCTGAGCTTGCCGGGCAATACCGCGATAGCTTTTCGAAACTGAAGCAAAGCGAAAGCATGAACGATTTGTATTATTACAAAGAACTACACGACCGAATTTTTGAGGCAGGTAAAATAAGCCAATTCAAACACGAAATTGCAAAAGTTTTGGCTGTGTTGAATGCCTTTGATGAGCCCGAAACCTTGAAGCCCGATAAAGTATTCTTGCAGCAGAAAGCATCAAATTTGATAAGTGCCGCTAAGTTGCGCGACAAAGACTTCAATGCATTTAAAGCATCGGTGCAGGCCTTTTATGCCAAGAACAGGCAGCTTGCCGAAGAAGAAGAGGTAAAGAAGCGCGAGCAATTATTTGTGAAATCTCAAATTATTAATAATCTCGAAAACAAAGGCTACGAGGTTATGGACGACCTGCAGGTGATTGATTTTGAAAAGGAAAACGACTTTTATCTGAAAATTCCGGGGCAACAAAACTATTTGAATGTGAAATTTCGCGATGATGGCTCGTTCAGATATGTGTTCCAAATACCCGAAAACAAACAAAGCCTTAGTGTTGACGAGCAAAAGCAGAAACTCCACGAAATGAAAAATACGTGCGACGATTTTGTTGAAGTATTGAAAGATTTAAAAAAGATGGGTGTCGATATCGATATTAAAAGCGATAAACCCATTGCCATCGAGTCGATGGTAAGTGTTCCCGACAAGGTGAAAGAAAAAATAGAAAAAACTCAAACAGTAACTGTGCGTAAAGAACAGGTAAAGAAACTATACTTAGAATAATATGGATACAAAACGAATTTTTCCCGATTGGTTACAAGAATTCAAACGTTTTCAGGCATTGAAATCGCAGTTCTATTTTTTTGGCAATATTTACGATTGCTACTATTACCCCATGAATCATAAGGAAGCCGATAACGAATCGCAATTGAAATATGCCAAGTTCAACGATGTGAAAGAACTCATGCAAAAACACCTCATGCTCGAAGGTTTCGAGGTGCTCACTTATTTCGATGTGGTTGATGGACTAAGCCTGTGCGCTGCCGATCCGGCTATTACCATCGACAACCTATGCACACAACTTCAGCTAAAGAATAAAGAAGCCGACAGCTATTTGAAAGGTGCCCGTGCCCGCAAGCTCGACGATTGCATTGCCCTGTACCGCGAAATTATGGGAAACACCAATAAGCTATCGGCCTGTATCGTTAATTTTGCATCGCGCTTTACTTCCGACCCAAATCGACTCGAAGAAACCATTAAGCCTACTTTTCTGAAAATGGTGAAAGCGGCCCAGGAGTCGTATGCTTTTTCTGATAAAGACGGATTGCGAAACATTATTGTGTTTATTTGCGATAAGGTAAACGATATTCCACCATGGATGCTGCTCGAAAACCCCTTAACCAAAGATATTCACATACCTAAACCATGCCGCGAAGAACGCGAACGTTTCTTTATGCAGCGGCATCAGTTGTTTTATTCAGAAGGGCAGGAGCCCGACCTGAAAGAAGTGGGGAAAATATTCCCCGATCTTACCGATGGATTTCCGAACCGTGAGCTCGAAAATTTAATTACCATATCGAAGCAGGAAAAACTACACATAAACCGTATGAAAGAGATTATTGAACTCTTTAAGTACGGTGTGCGCGAAAACCCCTGGGAAAAACTCGATTATGCTAAGGTTGACGAAGCCGACAGCGAACTACGTAAGCGTGTGCTGGGGCAGGATAAAGCCATACAAAAAGCCGTCGAAATTATTCGTAGGGCGAAACTCGGCCTCGATTCTATCGACAAAACCCGTCCCAACAATAAACCCAAAGGGGTGCTGTTTTTTGCCGGACCTACCGGAACAGGTAAAACCGAGCTTGCCAAATCGCTGGCCGAACTTATTTTTAGCGACGAAGATGCCATGATACGATTCGATATGAGCGAGTATAACGACAGCAATTCCGATGTAAAACTCATTGGCAGCCCTCCCGGATATGTGGGCTACGAAGCCGGCGGACAACTAACCGATGCCATACGTAAAAAACCTTTCAGTATTTTGCTGTTCGACGAAATTGAGAAAGCACATCCCAAAGTTTTCGATAAGTTTCTGCAAATACTCGATGATGGCAGGCTCACCGACGGCAAGGGCGAAACCGTGTATTTTTCGCAGTGCCTCATAGTGTTTACCAGCAATTTGGGCATGTTTAAAGAAGACGGCACCGGCCGCCGGACACAGTATGTGCTATACAGCGACGAGTATCTCACCATCGAGAAGAAAATAAAGGAAGAAATCAGGTCTTTCTTTGCCTCCACACTCAATCGCCCCGAAATATTCAACCGCTTTGGCGATAACTTTGTGGTGTTCGACTTTATCCGTCCCGAAATTGCGGCTAAAATTATTGTAAAAAACCTTATGGTAATAAAATCGAACCTGAAAAAACTGAAGAATATCGATTTCGATTTCGATGACGAATTTGTGCTCGAATTCTTGAAGCAATGCGCCGACGACAACCTCGAAATGGGCGGTCGCGGAATTGTGAACCGCATCGAAACACACATAAAGAACGGATTGACCAACTTTATGTTCGAAAGCCGGAAAGTTGAAAATTGTTCTATAAATGTTACTGTGAAAAACGGCAGTATTGTGTTCGAATGATTTGGCAGCTCAATAAAATACAGTATCCTTTGTACAATCTTGGTCCGGGCAAGCGCATCGGTATATGGGTGCAGGGTTGCACTATTCGCTGCAGTGATTGCATCAACCGGTCGCTGTGGGATCCACACAACGGCAAACAGGTTGAAATTCCCGAACTTTTCAGTTTTATCAAGCAGCTTGGGGGCAGTTTTCAAGGTATTACAATAACCGGCGGTGAGCCTTTCGAGCAATATCCTCAATTGATGGCGTTCAGCCTGATGATTAAAAGGCATACACAACTTGATGTGATGGTGTACACAGGATATTCGCTCGATGCATTATTTTTGAAATATCCCGATGAAACATTTACTTCCAACATCGATTATTTAATCGATGGCCCTTACTGTAGCAATTTGCCGGCTGACGATGGTATCAGGGGAAGCAGCAACCAGAATATGTACCGCTTTTCGGGCAAAAGAGCTATTGCATGCGAATTGTCTTCCGAAACAAAGCAATGGTCGCTGTGTTGCAGCCAAAACACGGTGTATATGGCCGGAGTTCCGCTTTCGGGCGAAATGGAAAGTCTGCAACAGAGCCTGCTCGATGCCGGTATTGTAATGCAACATGTTTAAACTTTTTATTATGTACAGAATAATTTGCCCCGAATGCAAGAACAACAACGATTTCGAAAGTGCCGATAACCGGCCTGCCGAGTGCTCAGTTGCTATTTTTATGTGTTAATGTAGAAGCTGTTACCAACATGATAGATAAGAACCCAGGTTTGGAAAAACCAATTAAAAAAAAACGAAACACAAAGACGATAATCGCAATTGTTTGCGTGTTGATTGTTTACATTGTTTTGAGTTTAAAATATGATAATTGGATATGGATTTGGGAAGTTTTTAAAATTATAACCAATAATCCTTTGTATACATAAATTGATACATGAAAAAATGTTTCAAAATACATTATTCAAGCTACTATTTTAAGCTTAGCCTAAAGTGTCAATACACTATTTTTGAGTCCTTATTAACGAAAACCAAAAACTAATGTACAGAATAATTTGCCCCGAATGTAAAAACAACAACGATTTCGAAAGTGCCGATAACCGGCCAGCCGAATGCTCGTATTGTTTTTGCCTTTTCGATAATGCAACACCTGCCATCGAAATCGACACGCCGCAACGCGGTATTGTTGCAGGCATTAAACTTATTTACCAGAAGACTTCGGCTGAGATTCGCGTGGAATCTGATTATGAACTGTTGGGTAGAGATAATTTTGGATCGGAACTGTTGCGCAAGATTTTGTATGCAGGTGCACCGGTAATCAGTCGTAAACATTGTTCGTTTACCCTAATAAACGGTGACTACTGGCTAAAAGACGAAGGCTCGAGCAATGGAACCTATTTGGGTATCGACAAGCAGTCGTGCTCAGTTCCCCAAAAACTGAGCGATGGAGCAATCGTGTATTTGGGGCGCGAAATGTTTCTGGTAAAGCTTATGTACGAAAACCTTCCCGAAAGCATGCCCGAAGCACAACCGGTTCCCGAAATTGTGAATATCGATGAGGCGATGCCCACTACCGAACTGCCCGAAGTAATGCCGGGTAATAAAAAATACCGTTGCAACGAAGGCTGCGGGTTCGAAACCGAAACATACGTTGAAATGTGCCCCAATTGCTACACCTGTGGCAGCCTTGTCGAAATATCAAGTTAAACAAAACCCTATAACCATGAAATTTAATATCGCAGGTTTTACCCACAAAGGCACCGGATTGTACGAAAGCAACGAGGACAATATGCTTATAAACGGTGTTCAAACAAACGAAGAAACTCTTGTGTTTACCAATGTTGACCAGTGCATTTGTTTTGTTTCCGATGGAGTGGGAGGCAACAGTGCCGGCGATTTTGCCTCGGCTTATATTGTAGCAAAAGTAAAAAACGCCGACTCACATCAAATGGCCAATTTGAATGAGTATCTCGAAGCTGCCAACGAAGAGCTTATTTCGATATCGCTCAGCGATAGCGCATTACGCGGCTGTGCCTGTACCCTGTCGGGGATGTTTGTTGCAGACAACCAATCGGGGTATTTTCATGTAGGCGACACCGAAATATGGTTGTATCGCGACGAGATGTTCTATAAAATTACCACCGACGAAGTGCTCGACCCCGACGACTGGCGCAGCCCTATAACCAATTACTTCGGAAGTACGCAAAACAACCTGCGCATAAAAACCAATTACCAGTATCCAAATCCGGCTCCAGGCGATATTTTTGTTGTTTGCAGCGACGGATTGTTTAAATCGCTGAAAAGCAAAGTGGTGAAACCTATTATTTCGGCCGAAATCAGCATCGAAGAAAAAGTGCAGCAATTACTCGATACGTGTTTGACTACCGGCGCCGATGATAATGTTACGGCTATAATTGTTGAGGTATTGTAAAGTAATGGGGGCAGTAATACTTAAATATGTTACAATTAATTTCGGCTACTACTTTGTTCTGAAAGATATAACCCGATTAAACAACTTTTTAATTAACGTCGCTATTTTATTAGTAGCTTTTCTTTTAGGTATATGGAATTTTACCGAATTCTCATCGCGATTTCCGCTGATTTCGTTAGTACTTGGATTGTTGCTGTTAATTGCAATGATAAAATACGTGCTATTGGTATTCAAAACAAACTTCTATCATAGCAATTATGCTATAAAAATTGCTTTCATTACAGCATTTTATTCAATGCCTCTAAATAACTCGGGTTATGCAACCATCATACTACAGTTAAAAATTCCTTTTACTGATAACAATTTTGGCTATCAAAGCATCATTACCAATAATTATGACATATGGCATTTTATTATGAAAAATATATGGGATACAGGTAACGAAGAACATAATCGGGTGTTTAACCAAATGTCAACATTGCCGGTTGAGGATGCTTTCAACTTTGTTATTACCAAGAAAATCGCAATAAAAATCAGGGTCGATGAAAAGCGACCCCATTGTTTTAAGCTAGTAGGAGTTGTATGAGACAAAGCATCATTACATTATTGCCAACTATACAAAAATTCAGCTTAAGAACGCGCATATTGTGTTTATCGGTGTTAATAGTTGTTTACATTGGTATGCTTGTTTTCATCTCTAATAATCTATTCATTTTAATTGTCTCTTATTTATTTGAATTTGCATATTTCGCAGGCATCCGAATTTTGTTTAATCCTGTGAGTATTTACATTAAAGACTCTTCAGTAGGTAATAGTGGTTCTATTAAAAGAACAGACAATATTTTGCATAAAACCTTATATGCTATTGGACTTTTGTTTGCGCTGTTTTTAATGATATTCCCATTTATTCATAGCGTTGGAATCAAAGAATATCTCGAAATTACATTAAGCAAACTTCCATTTGTAGCTGTTTTGTTAGCCTTTACGGTTTTTCCACTTTGTATCCCATTAGTTGTTGATGGGGTCGTTTTTAAACTTAATATCGAAAACACAAATTGAAGCACATGAGTTTATAATTATGCCAATTCATAGTAATATAAGCAAAATTCTACTTATTGCAGTGGCTGTGCTGGCTGTGATCTATGCTATTATTCAACACGGGAGTGCTATTTTCCCTTATAGTATAGTGGTTGCATTAACTCTAATTGTCGGTGCAATTCTGATTTGGAGAATTATTAATGGTGTAAAAACGACAGGGGTATACACTCCTCAAACGAATCAAGGGATAAAAAGTTCTAATAATGCAATTTTAGGCGGTGAGATTGAGAAAATAGACATTTCACCTGATTATGATTTTGAAAAAACTCTTGTTGAATCGTATTCTGATGAAACTGCCGAAGATATAGATTTAAAAAAGGCTGTAATAAAATTAAACAACCGAAAATTCATTGAATCAATTGCATACTCTAGTGAGGTTGTTGGCCGAAATCCCCTAAGTGGCATTGCCTATGCATTCCGTGCGTATGCAAAACATGAGTACGGGGCGAATTCGATTAACGATTATAATAAGGCTATCGAATTCGGGTACAACAATTATGGGGTATATTTCGGCAGGGCGAATGTTCTTGCTTCGGAAAGGAAATTTATTGAAGCCATAAATGATTTGTCACGGGCTATTACTCTGTGCTTTGAGAATAACCATGGTTATAAATTAAGAGATAGCGGAGTTTTCAAAGTTTTTCACCAAAGAGGATTCGCCCGCTATTTGATCGGAGATATTTCAGGAGCTATCGAGGACTATTCTCAGGCTATTGATAACAAACATAACTTTTCTTTAGCCTACTATAACCGGGGCGTTGCCCAATATTGGAATGGCGACATAGATGGGGCAATATCTGACTTTGCGAGAGTAGCCTGGGGGTCAACAAAATATAGGGCGGCTATATCGCATAAAAATCTGGGCATTATCAGACTCCAAATGGATAACTTTGATAAGGCTCTTAAAGAATTTAATCAATCGGTTTTATATAATACATCCGATGCAACTACGTATTATTGGCGTGCTGCAGCAAAGCATAATAAAGAAGATTATACAGGGGCAGTTTCTGACTGCAATAAAGCCATTTCATTGATCCCCCGTTTTGTCGATGCTTTGATATTGTTGGGCAGGGCCAAAACGGATTCAGAAGACCTAAATGGTGCAATGCTTGCTTTCTCGAAAGCAGCAGAACTTCAGCCCGATTACTTCGAAATCTATTACCACAGAGCCGAAGCCTACGAGAAACAAAACGATACTGAAGCCGCTATGGCCGACTACAAGAAAGCATTGGAATTAAACCCTGAAATGGATGAAGCCCATAATAGTATTGGATTGCTGCACGCAGAAGCCGGAAATCATGAAAAGGCAATTCAATGCTATAATAATGCATTAAAAGTGGAACCAAAGAATACCGATTATTTATTCAACAGGGCATTGGCCAAGAAAGCTGCGGGCAACACCACAGGCGCTATCGATGATTATTTGCAGATTCTTAAAATAGATAAAAAATATACCGATGCTATCGAAAATTTGGGTGTGTTATACTACGATAATCGAGAATTTAAAAACGCTCTTGAGTATTTTATCAAACTCCGCGATTATGGAATAAGAGACGCTGATGTTTTTCATAGCATAGGGCTTTGTCTTCACGAGCTTGGCATATTTAATGGCGCTCTTAAATCTTTCGAAAAAGCCTTAGAAATGCGCCCTGATGATGAAGAAATAAAGGCAGACCTTCAAAAGACGAAAAACGCATTACATGCAAATAATAAGCAATAAAAAAAATGCACATACACAGTTTGGTATAGAAGCAAAAACATGAACCGAATCACTCTGATATTATTGAAGCACACAGCAACATTTACGCTTAGTTCACGATTGTTGTTTATACTCGCTATATTTCTCGCGTATCTTGCATTTTATCTCTATTCTGTGCAGGCAATTTGCATTGTGCTTTTTACGTATGTGTTCCTTGCGTTGTTTTTTGTCAGCAACAAAATTTTGTTTGCTCCCGAAAGAATTACTCATCCAAGAAGAAGAAAAGCTCCGGCTACCCGTGTGGAAAAGACAACGGAAGTATTCTATATTGTTTTTACGGTTGTGCTAATAATGTTTATCCCATTTACCATTCTCCTTCCATTTTTAGGTCTGATTCATGAAATCTATTCTATCATTATGGGTATTCCTGCATTTTTTGAAGTATTTCTTACTGTTCTTTTTGTTGTGCTTTTTTTTATCAACCCTTTCCTATTGCTTCTAACGATAGATATACTCTTGCTTAATAATAAGTTGGATAATATTTTTAAGGGCAATAATGAGTAAATTGCGATATGAATGAACCCAATTAGTTTAAACAAATACATTCATTATAACGATTTCAGAATTATTTAGTATCTTCACAGCAATTCACCCGAAACTAACCCTTCGGTGAGGAAAGCAAAACATTTTATTGTTACAGCTATGCAAAAAGGCAAATTATATAGCATACAAAACAAATTGTTTCTCGTTTGGCTGCAATTAAAAGCGTGTTTGTTCACTCAAAAGTTTTTTCGAGAGAATTGTTTATTTTTTTCAGCATAATGAGTATGTAATCATGAGAAAAATACTTTCGTCGACCCGAAGCTTACTCGTGTTTATTCTGATAGCCGCAATGCCGGTAAGCTATTTCTTGTTAGAAGAATTACTGATAACACTTATTGTAATTGCAACACTGCTATCACTGCTCATCGCTTTTGCAATACTTGTAAAAGTTTCGAAAAACAAAGAAAAAAAGAGACTTACCCGACCTTCGGCGGGGTACATGTCAACGAAAGCTAAAGTAATTGCCAAAACAGAATTCGAAAAAAACATATGCAGTGTAACATTCGCATTCGATTATCAGGGCAAAAACGTAGAAACCAAAGTAATAATTGAGGGGTGCAAAAAGCAAATCGACACTTATCTAAGAGAAGGGAATAATGCCAAAATATTTGTGAATCCCGCGGACCCGAACGATGTTATCATACCGCAATTAGCCTATAAACAACGAAAGCAAAACGACGATGGATTGTTTTGGCGATTGTTCGAAGGTTTTTTTAAATACATAGTCCCGTTAGGAGTTGCAGCTTCCATAATTATTCCCCTGTACTTCACTTTTAAAGACAATTTTAAAGATAAGTTTAGCCGAGATGAAAAAGAACCTGACTTCAGATTTGAAAGTTTGTGTTACTTCAGGGGAAATACCGAAACCATCTGGGAGCTGTATTCCGATGAAACATCAAAATACAGACTTGTTGTAAAAAACCCATATTCCAAAATACCGATTGCAGAGATTACCCAGACCTACGATAAGTTGCCATCAAACATGCATATCATGGCTCAGAAAGACAAAATATGGGTTGTGGCTGCCGAACGATTTAAAATGCCCGTAATCGATGCGTATAATCCTTACTCATATCAGCGCGAAATATGCGATACGGTTTTTTTGAATATGTATCCCGAAATTCAAGGAGTGCCTACCGATTCGTATTACCCAAAAACACTGAATTATTACGAAAACGGCAGAGCCTCTTCTGATTTAAAAAGCATTTATGATAAAAACATTATTTCGTTCGAAACATCCGAAGGCAAAGAATACTTCTATGTTTTTTCTACAAAGCGCCTGTTCAACAACGAAGAAGAATTATACTGGTACTTATGTCTCGACAGATATACAAGTCTGAATAGTTTTCATCGTCACTATTTGTTCTACGACAATAACAAAGACACATCGCATTTGTATAAATCAACCGGAGCAAGTGTCCTGTTCAATAAGTATCCTATCGATAAACACTGGGACGACCCATATTTTAATCCCTACCTCAGGGGCAATCTCACCCAAATGATTAATACTCCATTCAATAAAGCTTCAATTATATTTGAAAAAGGGAATGTGGTTTGCGTGAAGCATATAAATAGAAATAACACAGATGTGATTTCGGTTTTTGAGAACGAAAAATTGCTGGCGGATATCGATCTTTCGAAATGTGCAAACTACAAGTTGCTGAATGGAGCGAATGATGTTTTTACCTTGCAAAAACACGATACCCTGTTTTTTCGATCAAAACATTTGGGCGAAATACACTTTCATCTGTCAACAGGAAAAACTCGATATAGTGCCGAAGAATTGTTACCCTTTCAGCCGCGTAAGCGTATGTTTCACCTGAAATATGACGCATCGCACGAAAACAATGAATTGTATGTGTTTAACATGAATCTTACATCTGATAATGCCAATCGTATTGATGTTGCACAGAGGTTGAAAAATGCTCAGATTGTTTATCAGAATGATGATATAGCATTGCTGGCATTTCAGACTTCGAAAAAAGATGTATTCGAGTATAATTTTGTATGCGTCCATTACAATGGTAAAACGCTCTACAATCTTACCGGCGACGATATAGCCCGTGTAAAGTCGGTGCTTATCAGCCCCGAGAGTTATCTGCAGAATCATCTCACCATCAACCTAGCAGGCAATTATCTGGTAATGGTTTTCGACGATTGGGGGGTGATTTGTTTCCATGCAATCTCAGGGAAAAAACTGTGGTTTTCGGGTGTAGATTGAAATGTAAAAGCTGTTTAATGCGATTAAATTAAAACTGAAATATATTGATGAGCCGATTTACATCCAATACTATTAATTTGTTTGTGGCATTTTTAATGGCGGTGTTTATTGCGTTACCCGGTTTCATAATGGGATTAAGTTTACTTATGGTACTACTATATGCGGTTTTTTGTCATTTGCAAATAGCGGTCGGGTTACTGCATCCGCCCGACGATAAAATGCAAAAGATGAGTAAATTGAATGGCAATCATATGGTTCATTCCGGCACAATAAGGGCAATAAAATCTATTGCCTCGCCACGTAAAGGTTATTGTTACTCTATTATTCAAATTCTTGTGCAAACCGAAGGTGGATACCGGATTCTTATTGTTCGCTACCACACTTACGGGAATTCTTCGTTGAAACACCTGCAAAGGGGAGACTCTGTAGAATTTTTATACTGTGAAAACAAGCCCGATTCAATAGTAATTGTCAAGAAATATGTGTAACATTGCTGTATATTTATGTTAACAATATTATATGCTTAAACAGAAAATAACCATCGTTTTATTCGTTTCATTGCTTTGTGCCGCTGCTGCAATAGCGCAAGAGCCAATCGACAAAGCTGTATTTAAACAGCATAATAGCGGTTTTTACGAAAACGTAATTATTAAGGATGTCTATCCCGATGTGGTTTTCGATACCTTTCCTGTGGTTTTTCGGATGGATTTCACAGGGAAAAGTTATCCAACCGACATCAGTAAATATTCCCTTTTCTGGCACAGCCTTCCCAAATCGCAGGGCAACACCGGAACCTGCTGGTGCTTTGCCGTTACTTCCTTTATCGAATCGGAAGTGTATCGCCGCTATAATTTTAAAACCGATATCTCAGAGATGTACACTGTGTATTGCGAATATGTCGACAGGGCAAACGATTATGTAAATACCCGGGGTGAAACGTATTTTGCACAGGGAAGCGAAGCCAATGCCATAAAAAGGCTGTGGCCCAAATACGGCATAGTGCCCGAATCGGTATATTCGGGTTTAAGGCGGGGGGCTACCTATCACTCTCACGACCAGATGGAAACCGAAATGATGAAATATCTGGAATCGTTGAAAGATTCAGGAAATTGGGATTTGGCTGAAGCCGAAACGAATATTCGCAATATATTGAACAAACACATGGGCACACCTCCCGAAAAGTTTGTGTTCGATGGGGTAGAATACACACCCAAAACATGGATGAGCGATTATTTGAAGATTGACACTAACGATTATTTCAGTTTTATGTCGACCATGGAGTTTTCTTACAACGAAAAACACGAATTGATAGAACCCGACAACTGGTGGCATAGCAACGACTACTACAATGTGGCTCTGTCTGATTTCATGCTTCTTATTAACGATGCCATTACCCATGGATATACTGTGTGCTTGTGTGGCGATGTTTCGGAACCCGGCTATTGTGCGCTAACCGAGGTGGCAGTTATTCCCGATTTCGATATACCTGCTGCTTACATCAACGAAGCAGCGCGCCAAAAACGCCTGTCAGATGAGTCAACCACCGACGATCATTGCATTCAGATTGTGGGCTATCAAATTGTTGATGACACATACTGGTATTTGATTAAAGATTCAGGAAGCGGTGGTTTCGACGGCCCAAACAAAGGCTATCGATTCTATCACCAAGACTATGTGAAACTGAAAATGATGAACATATTGATACATAAAGATGCCGGTAGGAGGGTGCTCGATAATATTATAAAATAGCTACACACATCTTTTTATTGTACTCCCGTGTAAAATAACTACCTGATAGTTTGGAATTTGTTTTAAATATTTTTACTTTTGTAGTAACTAATTGACCGTGTTTGCTAGTCGTGTTAAAATTTGAATAGTAATTAATAGATATTCGATATTTTATTTTGTAAAACAAAAAATGCTGCTATGAAAAAAACAAGTCTTAAATTTATCTCCGAAAACTCTCGCAAACTCCTGTTTGCGCTTATGCTTACTGGATTCAGTATCGGTTTTGTTGCATGCGACGACTACTTGTTCGATGACGACGACGACGATGATGAATATGTGATAAAATACGGAACCAACCAGCAGGATGCCGAAGAAATCGATATGCAGGCCATTCCTGCCGAGGAGCAAAAAGACAATAATGAGGAATAGGATGCAATAGTATGCTGTTGCCCTGAACCGTTTTTGTGTTATCTTTGTAAATAAAGAATGGGCAGTTGTTGCTGCCTGATATGTTACATATGCGTTATGGCAGAACCATACAACTCGCTTTTGCCGCACTGTTAATTGCAATCAGCCTTTCATCAAGTGCCCAGCAGTGGCGTGTGTCGTACCAATATTATGCCGATAAGTTCAATCGACAAGAGTACAATAAAGCACTTGAGTTTATTCAGGAGGCCATGCTTGCTTATGAGTCAGAATTTGGAAACAACGACACTGTGTTTGCCGGAATGCTCTCAGAGGCTGCCCATTTGCATTTTTTACTGAAAAATTACAACAACGCACTAAAGCTATTCGGCAAATCTGATAAAATTATTCTAAAACAAGTCGGTAAATCATATCAGTATATTGTCAATTGCATGGGCATTGCCACAGTGAATCGGGCACTAAAAAAATACCGACAGGCCGAGAGTAAACTAACAGAAGCAAGAGAATTAACCGAAAAGGCATTTGGAGTAAATCAGGTATATGCTGATATATGCCGCAATTTGGCCGAATTGTATGTTGAAATGCGAAGCTTTGATTCCGACAAGGAATGGGAGCAATGCCGCAATGTGTATAAAACGGTTTTTGGCGCCGAAAGTGCCGAATATTGCGATGTATTATCCGATTTGTCTGATTACTATCGGCGACGGCGTAAATATACCGAAGCCGAAAGCAGTCTGAAAGAATGCCTTGCAATCAGACAATCGTTGGGCTCATGGCAGATAATTAACTATGCATCAGATGCCGAAAAATTGTCGAAATTATATGTATTTCTGGGGCGTTTCGATGAGGCTGAAAGCTTGCAACTCGAAACCAACGCAATCGCTCTTGAACTACTCGGGAATAGCGACGACCGCTATGTTGAAGGCATCCGAAATCTGGCAGCACTCTATCGCAGGGCCGGGCATTATGTAAAAGCCGAACCCCACTATCGCAATGTGTTGAAACACACCGAGGCTCAATACGGCAACAGCCACGCAAACTATGCCGAAGCATGCAGCGATCTGGGTATGCTGTATCTCGAAATGGGAAACTATAGGGCAGCCGAACCCTTATTGGTACAGGCAAAAGATTTGTATCAACTGCTTGTGGGTACCGAACACATCAACTATGCAAAAAGTGTTCACAATCTGGCATCATACTATATCGAAATTGGGAATTATACTACAGCGACACCTTTGCTCGAAGAAAGCTTGAATATAAAACTAAAAACCGATGGAGCCCAATCGGCTACCTATGCCAACACTTGTAACAATCTGGCATATTTGTATTTTAAAACCGGAAAAAATTCGGCCGCCGAAAAACTGTATAAAACAGCTCTGAGTATCAACGAGAAACGCTTCGGTAAATTTCACCTCAACTACATTAAGGCATGCAATAATCTGGCAGTGCTATATATGGAGTCGGGTAATTTGCGTAAGGCCGAAAAATTGTTGATCGACATTAAACAAATTGCATTAACTAAAATTGGTGATACCCATCCGTATTATTCCGAAATTTGCAATAATCTGGCTAAGCTATATCATAAGATGGACAAGACTGCTATGGCCAAAACTGTTTTCATCGAGAGTATGAATGCCTTGGCTCTAAGCTTTAACAGCAATATGGGTCTGCTTACCGAACAAGAGAAAGAAGATTTCTTTGTTAAGGTGGTTGATAGAAAAATGCACGATTTCAACCGATTTGTTATGGTCGAAAAAGCTGTGTACCCCGAACTTACAGCTACGGTATATAACAATTCGTTGAAAACCAAAGGCATGTTGCTGAAATCGGCTACGGCACTGCGAAATGCCATTATCACCTCGGGCGACTCGGTGTTGGTAAATCAATACGACAAATTGATGAAACTGCGAAAACAAATTGCCGATGTATATGCAACTCCCATCTATGAACGCAGCAACAAAATCAAAAATTTAGAAGATGAGGCCAATAGTATAGAAAAGCAATTGATTGCTTCTTCAGATGTATTTGCTTTGGCTGCTCGCCAGAGCACACTGCAATGGACAGATGTTCAGGCATCTCTTAAACAGGGAGAAGCTGCAATAGAATTTGTTGATATAAAAGCCGGCGACGATTCGGTGTATTATGTGGCTATGCTTATAACGGGGCAAAGTCAATATCCCGAAATGTTTTATTTGTTCGAGGAGCGCGAACTCAAAAACCTGTTTGGCAGGTTTCTGATGAATAATCAACGTTATATCTATTCGTTGTATGGTAGCCGCCAAGAACCTGCCACTGCGCTTTACAATCTTATCTGGGCACCTTTGCAAGATGAGTTGAATGACTGCCATACGGTGTTTATATCCCCCTCAGGCTTGCTGCATAAAATCAGTTTTTCGGCCTTGTGCATTTCCGAAAACCGATATTTATGCGACCAATACCGCATTCTGCCACGTATGTCAACTTCTGCAATTGTGAATTGCGATACTGCTGAAATAACCGATATATCGGTGTTTGTATTGGGTGGCATACAGTATAACAGCGACACTACTCAAAGCACTGTGTGGCCATATTTGCCCGGAACCCTGGCCGAAGCCGATACATTATCGAGTCTGCTTCTTGGTGGTAGAATTCAACATGCTGTCAACAAAAAGAGCCGGGCCAGCGAAGATCGTTTTAAGGAGGATGTAGCACACTATAACGTGTTGCATATAAGTACTCATGGCTTTTTCTATCCCGATCCGAAAGAACTCATGTTGAGCAAGATGAAGACCTCGGTTGAAACTGAAGCTGAGACCCGTGCTTCGGCCAATGGCGATTGGGGTTTTGGTATGTATGCGTTTGCTACGAACCGTCAACCTATGATGCGTTCGGGACTGGTGTTGGCCGGGGCCAACGATGTGTGGAACCGCGATGCTTCTCCGCCACTCAATGCCGAAGATGGTGTACTTACGGCCCTCGAAGTGTCGCAATTGAACCTGCTCGACGTGAGATTGGCAGTGATGTCGGCCTGCGAAACCGGTCTGGGCGATATCAGAGGCAGCGAAGGCGTATATGGCCTGCAACGGGCATTCAGAATGGCCGGCGTCGATTGCATTATCATGAGTTTGTGGAAAGTGGCCGATAACGAAACCAAAGAATTCATGACAGTATTCTACAATAAATTACTCGAAACCCGCAATGTGCGTCAAGCCTTCTACGATACTCAAAGCCAAATGCGGCAGAAATACGACCCCTACTTCTGGGGAGCTTTTGTGTTGTTGGAATAAATGCAGAGGTGCTGAAAATATTTTCACTCCGAAATCGATAGGTTATTAGTTTTTACCAGTGTTTGGCACTAAGCCATCAACTGTACTTATTTTGAGTCGTTCCCCAGCTTATCGATGAGTTTGTATTTGGTCTGCCTCATTTTCCATCGTTCACGCGCAAACTGCTGCATATCGGTAATGGTATCTTTCTCGTCGACAATTTCGAGCCCAAGCAGGGTTTCGATAATATCCTCCATGGTAACAATGCCATCGAGCCCGCCGTATTCATCAACAACCATGGCAATATGTTCCTTTTTTTCGAGTAGTTTTTCCCACAACGAAAACAATACCATCGATTCGGGAACAATAACAATATCGCGTTTAATGTCACTCAGAAACAGATGGTGCCGGTCTTCGGCCAGATTTTCAAAAACCGTTTGTCTGAAAACATAACCGGTTATATTGTCTTCGTTGTCAGAGAAAACTGGTATCCGCGAAAACTTCAAAAAATCTTTATTAGTTAAAAAACTGCTTAATGTCATTTTTTCATCCGCTATGGCCATCACTACACGTGGAGTCATTATTTCGGTTACTTTCAGGTTTTTGAGCCGAAGTATGTTTTGAATAATCTTGTTTTCGTTTTCCGAGAACAATCCTTCGTTGGTACCAATGCTGGCCAGTGCGGCAATCTCTTCCCTGCTGGTGCTGTGGTCTTGTGAATTTCCCGAAAACAGTTTGGTTACAATTCCCGATAGCAATACCAACGGATAGGTGACAATTATCATCGCTTGAATTGTATAGTATGAGAATCTTGATAGTTTACGCCAGTATCTGGTTCCAATAGTTTTGGGAATAATTTCGGTAAAAATAAGAATCATAAGAGTAAGTATGGCCGACACAATACCAAAATACGCATCTCCGAAAACCTTTACAGCCTGAGCTCCAACACCTGCCGCTCCCAGTGTGTGCGCAACGGTATTCATCGACAATATCGCCGAAAGTGGCCTGTCGATTCTATTTTTTAAATCGATAAAAGATTTTGCCCAGCCATGTCCATTTTCCTTCTTAACAATAAGAAACGACTGGGGGGTAGATAGCAGTACCGACTCCATTATGGAACATAAAAAAGAAAAGAACAAAGCAATAAACAGGTATAGAAGTAAAAGGTACATAGTGTTGTAAAAATTTATTGCAAAGATATATTATTCCTAACAACACAGCTTGTCTTAAACGTGCATTTTAGAACAATGAAGTTTCCAAGTGAATTTTTAAAACCAGATTTCTCTATTCTGAAAAAAATGCTACTTTTATTGCCTTAATGATTTGTGATGCACGAAGCAGCAACAATACCCGTTCTCGAAGAGTTCTATTCGGTTCAGGGCGAAGGTTTTCACACCGGCAAGGCAGCCTATTTTTTACGTGTAGGCGGTTGCGATTTGGGCTGTCGCTGGTGCGACAGCAAAGACTCGTGGAATGCACCCGATCACCTGTGTGTGCCTATCGAAGAAATACTGGATCGTATTGAAAAGTCGGGTGCCAACACCGTGGTGGTTACAGGTGGCGAACCCATGCTGTACGACTTTTCGGGTTTTACCCGTTTGGCCCGCAATCGTGGCATCGATTGTTACCTCGAAACCAGCGGTGCTTATTGCATTTCGGGAGAATGGCATTGGATTTGTCTCTCTCCAAAACAACAAGAGCCACCTGTGGCCGAAAATTTTTGTATGGCTGATGAACTTAAAATTATTGTGTACGAAGATGATGATTATAGATGGGCAGAGCAATGTGCCCTAAGAGTAAAACCTTCGTGTAAACTATTCCTGCAGCCCGAATGGAGTCGTTTCAAACAGAATGCACAGGCTATAGCCGAATACGTAAAAAAGCATCCTGAATGGCAAATATCTTTACAAACCCATAAATTTATGAATATCCCATGATACGAACACTCATACTCATAATTGCATCGTTGCTGCTTGCCTCATGCCTGGCAATGGGACAGACTAAGCCTCAGTATCATACTAAATCGAAAAAAGCCATTAAGCAATTCGAAACAGCTCTTTCGTTGGCCAATAGCCGCCAAAAAGCACAGGCCTTGGTACTGCTCGAAAAGGCCATAAGCATCGATCCTGATTTTATTGAAGCCTATGTGTTGATGGGTGAGATTTATATGACCCGTGCCCAACTGGTTGAAGCGGCTGCTTGTCTCGAAAAAATTGTGAGCATCGACCCCTATTTCGACCTCAATTACCACGAACGACTTGCTGAATTTGCCTACAGAACAGGTAAATACGAAAAAGCAAAACAATATATCGATTTTTATCTGGAAGAGGCAATGCTCAACGAGGCCGAGCAAAAAAAGGCTGACAGACTCAAGCGTCAAATCGACTTTGCCATATATGCATATAACAATCCCGTACCCTTTAAACCCGAAAATCTTGGAACGGGAGTAAACACTCCATACGATGAATACTGGCCAAGCCTCACTGCCGACGAAGATTTGTTGGTGTTTACCCGTTTGGTTCCTGCAACCGACTATCATATGGCGGCAGGAAACTACCAGGAAGACGTATTTGTGTCGCACCGAAAAGACGGGAAATATATGCCTGCCTACAAAATGCCCGGAGAAACCAATACCGAACTTAACGAAGGCGCACAATGTATTGCCCAGAATGGAAAATTAGTGGTACTCACTGCCTGTAACCGACCCGACGGCTTTGGCTCATGCGATTTGTATTTGTCGTATATCACTCCAAATGGATGGACAAAACCCGTTAATATGGGGCGTATGGTCAACGGAGGCTCCTGGGATTCCAACCCAAGCCTCTCTGCCGATGCACGTACACTCTACTTTGCCAGCAATCGCGAGGGCGGATACGGAAAAATGGATATATGGAAGGTAGAACTGGGGGCCGATGGTTTTCCGGTGAGCACTGCCACAAACCTCGGCAATGTTATCAATACCGAATACAACGAGTGTTCGCCATTTATTCATCCCGACAACCAAACCCTGTATTTTGCCTCCGATGGTCACATTGGCCTCGGCGATTACGACCTCTTCCTGGCGCGCAGAGATGCACTCGGGAAATGGAATGAGCCCGTGAATCTGGGTTATCCACTAAACACCCATGGAGAAGAACGCAGCCTTATAGTAAATGCCAAGGGGGATATTGCCATGTTTGCAAGTGCCCGCGAAAAAGGAAAGGGTCTGGATATTTATAAATTTCCACTCGAAGTAGAAGAAATTAAACCCATCACCGTGAGCTATGTGAAAGGATATGTGTACGATGTAGAAACAGGAGTGAGGCTACAGGCCGTATGCGAGCTTCTCGACCTCGAAACCGAACAACTCGTGGCCAGCGAAACAAGTCATGCCCAAACGGGCGACTATCTTGTTTGTCTGCCTATTAACCGCGATTATGCCTTTAATGTGTCGAAGACCGGTTATTTGTTCTTTTCCGAAAACTTTTCGCTTACCAATCTTGCTGACCCAAGTCAGCCCTATGTGATGAATATTCCATTGAAGCCTATCAAAGAAGGAGTAACAGTAGTTTTAAAAAACATTTTCTTCGATTTTAACGATTACCAGCTAAAAGAATCTTCGTTTGCCGAACTGAGCAAGGTGGTGGAGTTTATGAATGCCAATCCTCATATCAATATCGAAATAGGTGGGCACACCGATAATGTGGGCAGCAAAGCATTCAACCAGACTTTATCGGCCAATCGTTCCAAAGCAGTTTACGATTACCTCATCAGCAAAGGAATCGACAAATCGCGACTGTCGTATAAAGGCTACGATTTTTCGCAACCCATCGCCGACAACGACACCGAAGAAGGCAGGGCACTGAACCGCCGCACCGAGTTTAAAATTGTGGGTGTAAAGTAAAGGCAAACTATTACTACACTTATAGGGCAAGGTTTTGTTTTGCACTGCATGGTGTTGTAGGTTACTTGTTGGGCAATACATGTACTGATTCTGCTATTTCGCCCACTTCTGTTGAGGTCTTTTTGCCCAAAAACGGCTAATACTATTGCAAATACGGGTAAAATCTGGTTTCGGAATGCAATAATAAAATGTTTTTCGCAAACATAAGTCGAAATAATTTATAAATAATTTGGTAAATTTATTTATTTATGTTACATTTGTTAGATTACATAACCCTTAAAGTCTACCTAATGAGAATCCTGTCTCAACCTGTTTTTTCTTCATTATTTCAACTTTGCTTTATAATTGCATTGCTTAACGGCATAGCTCCGGTGCTTCAGGCACAGAATGGATGGGAAGTGCGATACATACCGCAATACCGCTACATTAATGCGGTTCATTTTACCGATGCTACGCATGTGAGTGTTGTGGGCGGGCATCCGTTTAACGACTCCATTACATTTTATTCGTACTCGAGCACGGCTGCCGAATCGTGGGATTTTTTTCACGATCGTTATCCTGGCAATATGATTAAAGACATGCTGTTTCTCGACAAAAACCGTGGCATTGCAGTAGGATATAATGCGAAGATTCATAAAACCGCCACCGGTGGCGATGGTTGGAATCTATCTTCGTTTCAGTTAGACTTGGGAAATACCAATTTTAATAAAATACACCAAAGTGCTTCGGGTAACATTTATGTTGCAGGTGGTCTCAACCGCGGTCAGGCCATGCTGCTAAGTTCGGGTAATAATGGAAATACATGGTCTGTTTTGCATCAATTCGAAAATCATGAGTTATACACGGTTTCTTCGGCCGGCGACAGGCTTTTTATTGCAGGCACCGATAATTGTTTCGAAAGCGCTCTCGAAGGCAGTTTTATCTGGTCTCCTGTTACTGTTTCGGGGCAGGTGGGGCAGGTCGATTACACGGCCATGGCATTTTATAACGAAAACCTGGGCTTTTGCGTAGGAGGCACACGTGCACCCGATTCAACTCATGTTGTGCTGAAAACTAACGATGGAGGCATTTCATGGAATTGTATTCTCGAAGAACAAGGCTCTTGCCTGAATGCAGTATTCATTCTGGACGAAAATACCCTGTATGTGGCCGGCGACGACGGCATGCTTCTAAAATCAATTGATGCCGGTGATTCGTGGCAAGCTATTATCATCGACAATATTCCAAATGTTCATTTCTACACCATAAACTTTATAAACCCACACTATGGTGTTGTGGCCGGCAAATTTGGTCACTATGTGGCATTCAACGACGGCTTTCCTATTGCAGTTACCAATGAGGCCGTGAATGTTGGCAGTTACAAGGCCAGCCTGAAAGCCCAGACTATTTCGGGCGACAACAACTGTACCGCATACTTTTGTTATGGTACCGACGAAAACACCGAAACTCAAATTGAAATAGGCAATATTTCAGGGAATACAATCAGTACAATTACAAGCGATATTAACGAACTGCAAACCAATACAAAATATTTTTTCAGGGTAAAACTTTCGAGCAATGTGTATGGCAATGTGTATGGCGAATTAAAAAGCTTTTACACCGGAAATCCCATTCCAAACTGGGATTTTGAGTACTGGACAGGCAACCTACCCAACGACTGGTTTTTCGAATACAGTAATTTGCCTCTGCAGGATATGCCCGATTTGCCGTTTTACAACAACAACTATGGCTATTTGAGTAACCAAAGCATTGCTATTTGCGAAGTGGTACTCGAAAGTGGCAATATTCGCGGAGAAATATACACCAACAAGTTTGCCGTTACAACAAGGCACAAAACACTCGAAGGGTATTTGCAGTATCAACCTGAACAATCAGACACTGCTACCATAATCGTACACATGTATGCGGGCAACGATGTGGTGGGAACAGGCGTGTTTCCAAAAACAAGATTCCACACGCATTACGACGATTACTGGAGGAAATTTGTAATGCCTATTACCTACATTAACGATGAAGTAATACCCGATTTTGCAAAAATTACCATTTCGTCGACTACTGCAACACAAAAGTCAGCCTCGGTATTAATGGTTGATAAACTATCGTTCGATGGCGATTATTTGCCGGTAGAAGTGCATCAGCTTAAGCCTGAATACAGTTTGTATCCGAATCCGTGCAACAACGAAATCCTGATCGAAAGTCACGAAATACACACCGGTTCGGAATGGACAATTTATAATCACTTAGGAATGGCTGTTTTACGTGGTAATTTCGACAAACCGGTGCAGCATATTTCGGTTTTGCAATTGCCAAAAGGCTTGTATGTATTCGTAGTGTATACCCAAAATTCTGAAATAATTACCTCAAAACTCATAAAAGAATAACCATGAAAAACACCATCTGTTTTATTCGCAACACGGCAATTGCAATTATTGCCATATTGGTTTATCTGGTATTGGGTAGCACGCCTGCCTACAGTTCACCCGACAACGACCCCAAAGAAACTACGGCAATATCGGCTCAGGCAGGCACAATGCCGGCCGGTACAAGCATTACATTGACTCCCAGCCCAATGGGTTCATCGCTCGGACGACCCGGAGGAGTCGTGTTTTCGTATCACCACGATAATTGGCCCGAGTGTGTGAATTGGGGATTGCATTTTCAACAAAACACCTTGAATCTCGACAATCCCTACCCACCTAATTTTGATTGTATTTTTCAAAATCTTACATTTAGTTCAGCTAACCCCGAAACGGTGCTTGGGCTTGGTCGTGCCTGCTTTACCGGAACACAGGCATACTATTGTCGCGACATTGGGGGTAATTTAGTGTATCGAAATACTTCTGTTAGAATGCGAGTAGTGGTTACCGAGGCCGACGGTGTTACACCCATTCCTCTTGTTTTAATTGGCAACTATATTGTTAGTGAGATAACTGCTGATTTTAAAGTACGGGTCTTCATCGAAGCCGATGCCAGCCAGTTGTGGAATCTTTCCTGGATTGGCACTAACTACTACAGCATTGGAGGGTGGCACGGGGTTATAAGTATTTATGATGCACTGAATACAGTTCCCGGCCGAAGCTTGTGTACAGGTTTCAACGAAGAAAGTTTTGTGAATGTTACAAACAACATGTCGGCCACATCAAACTCGCCGGTATTTCCCAACGAAACCATCGAATTGTATGGTTCAAGCGAACTGGGATGCTGTTACCATTGGATAGGCCCTAACAACTTCACATCTGAACTTCAGAATCCGGTGATTGCCAATGCACAAGCCGAAAATTACGGGACTTACAAATTATACATCAGCAATGGTCTTGTTTGTTTCGGGTCGGCAACCACAAACGTCATAATGAGTGAAGGTTATTATGTTGCGGCCAGCCCTGCCTCCAGTACTGTTTGTAGCGGTGGCACACAATTGTTGCAAGTAACCGCACTTGGCAATGGCTACACCTTTACCTACCAGTGGGAATACTTCTTAAACGGCAGCTGGCGCATAATTCCCGGGCAAACGGGTACAAGCTATCTGGCACGTCCGCCCTACACCCGATCTTACCGGGTGGTGGTGATGGCTACCAACGAATTTGGAACCATAAAAGTCATCAGCAACCCGGCTGTGGTTACCGTAGTTCCCGACCCAACAATTACGCAACACCCGGCCGACCGTAATATTTGCACAGGCGGCGAACACACTATGACGGTAGTTGCCACAGGTGGCACACCGGAGCTGCTATACCAGTGGTACACCTCGCCCGACGGGTCTAACTGGCTGCCTATGGAAGGCGAAAACGCCAACACGCTGCATGTGAGCAACCTGGTGCTTACAGCATGGTTTCGCTGCGAAGTCAGTGCCGCAGGCAACGGTTGCGATGCCGTAACCAGCAATGCCGCTGTTGTAACCATATATGCCGACCCACAAATTACCATTGCTGCCGACCAGGAGTTTTGTGTGGGTGGAACAGCCTATCTCACATCGTCGGCAAACGGCGGTTGCGGTGTAAGAACCTGGCAGTGGCAGTTTCTTGATGTCGATTTCTGGCGAGACCTCGATGGCGAAGTATCGAAAAACCTGAGCATATCGCCCGAAACCACCACGCAATACCGCTGCCTGTATATGGCTGCAGGTAACGATTGCAACACAGGCATTTCGAATGTGGTAACTGTTACCGTGCATGCCGACCCACACATTACGCAGCAACCGCAAGGCGGAAATGTTAGCATGGCCGGCGACGAATTTGAACTTTCGGTAACGGCACAGGGAGGCATGGGGCTGATGTATCAGTGGCAATATTTTCATAACGAAGTGTGGCTCGAAGTTCCGGGGGCTACACAGTCGAGTTTTATAACACGCCCGCCCTATACGCGCCAGTATCGTGTAAAGATAACATCAGCAGGCATTGCCTGTTCTTACGTTATTAGCGAGATAGCAACCGTTGTTGTAGGCCTCGAAAAATCACCCGATAACCAGCCGGAAAACGACGACAGACACGCTGTAGCAGGCCCCATGCTTCATGTTTACCCCAACCCCTTCGACGATGAAATACAAATTGAAGTGTCGAGGCTTGAGGCAGGTGAACTTACAATTGATATTTTCGATGTTTTTGGTCGAAAAATACATACGCGCAAAGCCAACACCCAAACCGAAATCTACAATACCTCGTTCGGAATCGGTCGTTTGGCCGCGGGCATGTACCTCATACGCATTTCGGCACCCAATGGCAGTGTAGTAAAGCGCGTTGAGAAAAACTAAACCTACACCGCGTTAAGCATAAAAACCCCGTTGGCCGATTGGCTTGCGGGGTTTTTGTTGATTGTGTCGGTATCAAAAAACTTTTTTCGTGCCATACCATTGAACTTTACAAACGTATTCCCACGCATTAAAATTCATAAAAAACATTTGTGCCGGTAAACTACAAATTCCCATTTGAAAACAAAAATTTGTATCTTTACAATCAATTAATACAAAATGGTTTTATGAAGCATTATCTTATTCTTATTCTCCTGTTTTCAACAGCTCTCATCTCCTGCGGAAGTCAGGTTTCGCAACGCGAACTCAATAAGCAAGAGATTAGTGCTGCTGCGGTAATCAAACTTATCAATTCGGGTAAACCCGTGGTGCTTACCGACAAAATCATCACCGGAGACATAGACTTTACCCAACTTAAAAACAGTGTCCGCGAAAACCAATCCACCACTCGCGCCTATGTTGATGTACCATTGAGTTTTGTGCGATGCACTTTTAACGGAAAAATCATCAGCTCGGGTGCAGGCAACGAGAACAGCTTCATAAGAACCCGTTTTAACCGTAGCGTGGTGTTCGACTCCTGCATTTTTAGTGAAGAAGTGAGTTTTCGCGAATCGGAAATATATGGTCTCTGCGACTTTACCAAAGCCGTGTTCTCGAAAAAAGCCGACTTTGCCGGCATGTACTTCGGGTGTAAAGATGTGTATTTTACCGAAGCATCATTCAATGCCGAGGCGTACTTCAACGATTGTCGGTTTCAGGGAAATGTAATGTTTTTTAAGGCTTTCTTTAAAGACAATGCATTCTTTCAGAATGTTTCCTTTTCGGGAAATGTCAATGCTGCTTCAGCAGTTTTCAACGGATATACCGATTTTTCGAATACCGTGATTGGCGGAGTGCTCAATATGAACTATGCAAAGTCGAATAAAAAACTACTTTTTAACCAGATGCGTTGTTTAGGCCGTGCCGATTTCATACAGATGCAGTTTTCGGGCAGCACCGAAATAAAAGAGTCGGTATTTATGGCAATGACCCGTTTCACCGAAGCCGTTTTCAACGGTAAAATACACATCAAAGATGTATTACTACTCAACAAAAACAGCAATTTCGAATCGATACAAAAAACTGCCGAAGGAGAGGTACTGCTCGAAAACCTGAGAATTATCAGCAGCGACGAAATTCTCGACTTCAATTATTCCAAATAATAGAAACAATAATTATCAATAATCGTAACAATAACAATTAAATTAAAATGCTCATGAAAAAGAGAAGTATTATTTCAATCTTGGCTATGTCAGTCATACTTTCAGGTTTCATTGCGGTCTTTAACTCCTGCACCGATCCCGAAAACAACCCATGGCTCGATGCCCTTGGATGGTTGATGGAGAATGAAGATCCGTCGAGTATCCCCGATGATATTAATCTGGCTACGGCCTATGGCGACGATGTGTTGCCTTCGAGTGTTGATTTGGGGCAGTATTTTCCGCCTATCGGCAATCAGGGGCAATATGGCACCTGTGTGGCCTGGGCTTGCGGCTACAATTTGCGCAGTTTCATAAATGCACGTGTAAATGGTCTTACCACAACCGACATGAGCAATCAGGCCAATGTGTTTAGTCCCAAAGACTTGTTTTGGGCTATCCCCAACAATCAGAAAGGTGTTAATTGTAACGGAACTCAATTTCAGGCAGCACTCGATGTGATGGTGTCGCGTGGCATTGCACGCATGAACACAGTGCCGTATTCATCGTTGGGCGATTGTTCTTCGTCGCCGTCTTCAGGATGGACAGATGAAGCTGCTAATTACAAAATTCTGAACTATCGCGAAGTAAGCATGACCGTTGATAACATCAAACGCTATCTCTATCAAGGCAAGGCTGTGGTTTTCGGAGCCAAATTGGGCGATGAATTTATGAATGCCAGCGGCGATATGGTATTGGTAAGCCAAACCTATGGCTATTCGGGACAGCACTCGTATCATGCCATGATTTTGTCGGGATACGACGACAACAAAGGCCCCAATGGAGCCTTTAAAGTTGTGAACACCTGGGGCGAAGCCTGGGGTGACAACGGAATTATCTGGGTGGACTACAACTACTTTGTGCAGCAGAACTACTTTGCCTTTGCTGCATTTATTGCCAATCCCATCGAAGCAGAACCTGATTTGAACAATCCAAGCTCGGGCTACGACCTACAGGCCTGGGAGCTTTTTGATGATGCTCTCGATGCACAATATCCACGTTGGCGTACTGCCTACTACAATGTGTATAACACCGGCGAAAATACATTGTATGCTGCCGACGATTGGAACATTATGTATTTGTATTACAATGCCTACGATGCCAACGATTTCGGAATAGTGCTTTACGATATGTACACCGACGATTATGGTGCTTACGGTTACTACGAACGTCCCGACCCTATTCCTTCAGACATTCCTGCAGCCGACCATTGGGCAACTTATATTGATATTCCGGGGCAGCGCTCAGTTGCCAACGAAGTGGCTGTGCAACTGTTTCAAACAACCGCAGAACGCTTTTCGTGGGAGTATGAAATGCCAAATATAACAGGTTACTATTATCTGGTTCTTATTGCCGACGGTTTCGACCGCTACAACGAGTTCAACGAGGATAACAATTATTTCTTTCTGGCTTACGATAATGGCGACCCACTGTACATTGTGAATGGTGTGGTACAGAATCCTCCGGCAGCAAAGAAAATTGGCAAACCGGGAAAATTTCCCGTTAAGGGCGAGAGTTCTGCTTTTCAATCGGTGCGAATTGGCGAAAATGTAAATGCCTATTCCACTAACGAAATTATGGCTATGATTAAGGACCGACGTAATTCAGGTGCTCTGGCAGCCAAAGTGGTCGATTATAAAAACACACGCAAAAACAGCGTTCGCAAGGTGCTGAAATAGAGTTTTTATTTGGTGCTTAGGTGCATTTGGCTACATTTTGTTTTCGGGTATTCTAAATGAAATATAAGCCGATGAAAATTACAATAACGTGCATATTACTGTCTTTGGCAGCAATAGTTCTGTCGCGAGGAGTTCAAGCTCAGTGGTTTTACGATACTGCAAGCATACAGCAAATCAGAATCTATTTCGATTATCCCGACTGGGATTATATGCTCGATACTGCCAAAGCAGGAGATGAGGGCTACATTATGGCTCGCGAAGTGTTTGTTAACGGCCAAGAATTCGATTCAGTAGGAGTGAAGTATAAGGGCAATAGCAGTTACAATCAGAATAATGCGAAAAATCCCATGCATATTGAGCTTGACACATACAAAAGTCAACATTATCAGGGATATAAAGACATCAAACTAAGCAATGGATTTAAAGATCCTTCATTTTTACGAGAAGTGCTTTCGTATGGACTTGCCAATAAATATATGAAAGCCCCTTTGTCGAATTATGCAAAACTATATATTAACGACGAATACATCGGACTGTTTTCGAATTCCGAATCAATTACCAAAACTTTTGTAGATGGACGGTTCGGGTCAAAGAATGGTGCATTTTTTAAGTGCAACCCTGTGTATTCCTCCGGCCCGGGAAACAAACCCAATCTTAAGTATAAGGGTGCCGACAGCACATTGTATTATCAATCGTACGAAATAAAATCAGACTACGGTTGGCAATCGCTGATTGACTTGTGCTATACTCTCGAAAACAACATAGGCAACGTCGAAAGCCTTCTTAACGTGAACGAAACCCTGTGGATGCTGGCATTCGACAATATTTTGGTAAATCTCGATTCTTATATTGGCGCAATATCTCAAAATTATTATCTCTATCAGGACGAATACGGTATATTTCATCCTGTGCTTTGGGATTTGAACGAGAGCTTTGGTTCTTTCAACAACACCGGAAGTGGTCCTCCGCTTACCAATACGCTGCAAATGCAACAGATGAACCACCTTTTACATCTGAACGATACCGATTGGCCGCTTATGAGGAATTTGCTGTCGATGCCGAAGTACAAACGCATGTATTTGGCACACTACAAAACCATGCTCGACGAAATCTTGACATCGGGTGAGTATTATACCATGGCTTCTTATTTTCACCAATTGATTGATGCCGAAGTGAATGGTGACCCCAATAAGTTGTATTCGTATCAAAATTTTCTTACCAATATCACCAACGATGTCAGCACAGGGATGGGAGTGATTCCGGGTATTGCAAAGTTGTGTAATGGCCGACGCGATTATGTAAATGGTCTTTCCGATTTTACTGCAGTGGAACCTGTTATCGATAATGTAACTGTTTCGGAAACTGAACCTGACTTGTTCGAAAGTGTGTACATAACTGTTGACGTTGCTAATGCGAATGAGGTGTGGTTGTTTTTTCGTGATGCCGGATTCGCTCCGTTTCAGCAAATACAAATGTTCGACGACGGCAATCATGATGATGGCGCAGTCGATGATGGGGTATATGGAGTCTCCATTGATTTGAATGCAATAGTAACTGAGTATTATGTTTATGCCGAGAACAGTACTATAGGTCGCTTTTTGCCACGCAGGGCACAGAAAGAAGTATTTCAGATTATTGCAAATGTGACGGAACCAATTGATGTGACGATAATTATTAACGAATTCATGGCTTCAAATACGAATAGTGCTTCCGACACCAATGGCGATTTCGACGATTGGATAGAATTGTATAACTATGGTGATGAGCCTGTTGATATGAGTTTGATGTTTTTAAGCGATTCGTACAACATGCTTCAAAAATGGCAGTTTAGTGATGCTACAATTATTCAGCCACATTCATTTCTTATTGTATGGGCCGACAACGAGGTAGATCAAGGGGACTTGCACGCTTCGTTCAGTTTATCGGCTGACGGCGAAGCCGTGGTTTTGTCATACTACAGCGGATATATTATTGACAGCGTAAGTTTTGGTGGTCAAATCAGCAATATTTCAATGCAACGATGCCCCGACAATCAGGATGTTTTTTTTATGGCGCTGCCAACTTTTAACACGGCAAATACCTGCGTTAGCGAAATTGATGAACAGTCATTGAAAATTAATGAGTTTATGGCCGCCAATGCGTCTACAACCAGCGATAGTTTCGGCGAGTTCGACGATTGGATAGAACTGTATAATACTTCATCTCAAAGCGTCGATTTGGGAGAATTGTATTTGTCCGACTCTTATACCAATCCACTGAAATATCAATTTCAGTCGGGCACCGAATTACAGTCGGGGCAATATCTGATAGTATGGGCCGACGGCGAACCAGAGCAAGGGAGTTTGCACGCCTCGTTTAAATTGTCGGCTTCGGGCGAGCAACTTATTCTGAGTCATGCCTCCGGCTTAGTGATCGATTATCACAGTTTCGGCGAACAAGCTACCGATGTTTCTATGTTTCGCTGCCCCAACGGAAGCGGAGTTTTCGAGCAAGGAAGTCCCAGTTTTTCGGCCGCTAATAATTGTGGAAATGCCGTTTCGGGTATTGAGGCAGGCCAAGATATACAGGTGTTCCCTAATCCCGGAAACGGTAATATTACAGTGAAACATCCCGAATACATCAACACAATTACTGTTTTCGATTTGGCAGGGCGGCTTGTCGAACGTTTGCAAACCCACAATACAACTACTACTCACGTGAATATTGATGTCAAGGGAGTGTATATGTTCGTAATACAATCTGATGACCGGAACTACACCACTCGCATTATTGTTTGGTAGCATACACCGATGCAAGATATCTCTTACGCTGATTAATTGCGCATGAATCATTTTTAACTACATTTGTGCGCTGAAATGAAAACCAACATATCTAAATATTGTGGTACTACTCCACCTTGATTGTGCCAATTTGTTTGGTTCTTAGTTTTTAGTCAATTTACTGACTACACATTCCCAAATAAATTTCATAAAGCACTTTTGCGATAAGCTGATTGTTAAACACTTCGAAAACATTACGAATGCAACTAAAAGACGAAATAAACCTAAGAAGAACTTTTGCCATAATATCGCATCCCGATGCCGGTAAAACAACCTTAACCGAAAAACTCCTTCTTATTGGAGGAGCTATTCAGGTTGCGGGCGCAGTAAAAAGTAATAAAATCAGAAAGACTGCCACCAGCGATTTTCTTGAAATTGAGAAGCAACGTGGTATTTCGGTAGCAACTTCAGTAATGTCAATCGATTATAAAGGCTTCAAAATAAACATACTCGATACTCCGGGTCACAAGGATTTTGCCGAAGATACCTATCGCACTCTTACTGCCGTGGATAGTGTGATACTTGTAATCGACAGTGTGAAGGGCGTTGAAGAACAAACTAGGAAGTTGATGGAAGTGTGTAGGATGAGAGATACTCCGGTGATGATTTTTATCAACAAAATGGACAGAGAAGGCAAATATTCTTTCGATTTGTTGGAAGAGTTAGAAAACGAGTTAAAAATTGCGGTTTGCCCCATGACTTGGCCGGTTGGCAACGGATCGCAGTTTAAAGGTGTTTGCAAGCTCACTACAAAAAGTTTTCAGCTGTTTTCGCCTCAAAAAGCAAATGTACCAGAAATATTACTCAATACATCCGATATTAATAATTGTGAGGTGCAATCACATTTTGGAGAAACAAATCTAGAAAAACTGGTTGAGGAATTAGAACTTGTCGACGATATATATGAGCCCTTCGACCAAAGTTTGTACAGGGACGGGTACATAGCTCCTGTTTTTTTTGGCAGTGCGCTCAATAATTTTGGCATCCCCGAATTGTTCGAAACCTTTTTACAAATTGCTCCTTGTCCTTCGGCTACAACAGCGGTTCAAAGAATTGTATTACCCGAAGAGGAAAAATTTAGCGGCTTTGTTTTTAAAATACATGCAAACCTCGACCCCAACCATCGCAATAGGATGGCTTTTCTCAGGATATGTTCAGGGAAATTTGAGCGCAATAAGATGTATTATCATCCTCGGTTAAACAAAAAAATGCGTTTTTCAACGCCTGCCACATTTCTGGCAAGCAGCAAAAGCACCATCGATGAAGCTTTTCCGGGCGATGTGATTGGTTTATACGACTCGGGAAACTTAAAAATAGGCGATACTCTAACCGAGGGCGAGGTACTACATTTTACCGGTATCCCCAGTTTCTCTCCCGAAATATTAAAAGAAGTCATCAACCGAGATCCCCTCAAAACCAAACAACTCGACAAAGGGGTTATGCAACTTACCGACGAAGGTTTGGCACAGTTGTTTGTTCAACAGCCGGGTAACCGAAAAATTATTGGCACCGTTGGCGAGCTTCAATACGATGTTATTAAGTTCCGACTACAGCACGAATATGGTGCGAAATGCGATTTTATGTCGTTACGCTTTATTAAAGCCTGCTGGTTGCGTTGCGAGAATAAGAAAGATTTGCAAAACTTCATGAATTCTTGGTCGGGATCCATTGCATTTGATAAGTCGAATAACCCTGTTTTTTTAGCCGAAAGCGAATGGATGCTTAAAATTGCCGGAGAGGCCAATCCTGGCATACAATTTCACCGTAGTTCTGAGTTATAGTAAAACCGCGAATTACTATTTCTATAGAAGTACTTTTTTCAAAGATTCTGGTAGATAGCTTTGAGTGTTATTGTTTGGTTATTTTAATTGTGTGGTTTATATTATTCCCGATAATTTGTAAATAATACATACCATCATTGTACATGCTCAAATCGACGGCAGCCGATTGATAAAACTCTATTTGTTGTAGTATCTGACCTAACGTATTCCAAATAATTAATTTTGTTTTCTCGTTGTTTTCGTAACACTCTACGAAAAGAAAATCTTGAACAGGATTGGGATATGCCATAAAGTCAATTGCTTGTGAACTAATTATTTTGGTTTGTGTAACGGTAATAATATTTGATTGTGTTGAGTTGCAATTGTTGATGCTTACAATGACATAATAGTCACCGTCTTCGGTTACAGTAAAAGATTGATTAGTAGCACCCGTAATTAAACCATTCTGATTATACCATTGATTCCCTTCAGAATAATTTGAGCTTAATACATTTCCAATTAGTGTTATTATTGGTGTTTCAGGAATCTGATTTACATTTATCAATACACTAGAGAACTCCCCTTCACCACAATTGTTTACACCCCTTACTTGTAATATCCCGGAATTGGCACCCAAGGATATGTTAAGGCTTATGCTGTTAGATGTGCTAAAGCCTGTGAAGCCTTGTGGCAATAACCATTCGTAGGATGTTGCTGCAGCAATAGGCGGTGTACTGTATATTAAATTACTCTGGGCTTCACAAACAAATAAATTTCCCTCAATATTCTCTGCTGCGGCAGGATTGGGGTTAATTGTCGGTGTCATAAATGCTGAGCCTGAGCAGGCCCCATCAATAACTTCTACAGTAACATTGGGAGTGGTGGGTTGTGCTGAATTGTTAAACAGACTTATTTGCAGATTATCTTCATGACTATTTTGCATATCTCCATTCACAAACCAGTTGTATTCAACATTTCCGGAACCTCCCGTAACATGTGCATAAAAAACATAGGCTGTTCCCGAACACTGAGGACCGGTTGGAATACGGGTCATACTTACTGTGAATGGTTCATTCACAGTTACATCAATGTAATTAAATGCTGTGCATGCCTCGGTGCCAAAGTCCCAGCAAAAACCACAATTGTTCATGTTTCTTACATGAAAACGATATGTGCCGGCATGTTCGGGCGTAAAAGTAAAACTGTTCAGTCCCTGATATGCATTCGAAAAAACATTCCAACTGTTACCACCGTTGTCGGAGCAAAAGTAGACTGCGATTCCCGTTCCTCCAGAACTGGTTATTTCAATGCTTTCGCCAAGGCATACTGCTGACTGTGATGATGAGATTGTTGCATCAATAGGCGTTTCTTCGACATAGATTTCAAGTTGAGCTGTATCGCCAGTACCGCAGGTGTTTTGCCCGAGAACTTCGATTACCCCACCAACAAAGTTTTCGTCGAAATTAACGGTAATACTGTTTGTATTACTGCTACCTGTTGCCCCTGTGGGTAATGTCCAAATATAATTGTTTGCAAAACTAATTTCGGGTATTGAATAGCTAAGTTCGGTTTGGCCGGGGCAAATGCCGGAATTCCCGATAATTGCCTGAGCATCTGAAGGGTAGGCATAAACGGTGGGTGTCATGATTGCTGATGCGGTGCAAATGCCATCAGATACAACAACCGTAATATTATGGGTAATGGCCCAATCCTGAGTATTTGAAAGACCGGTAGTAAAAACATCGGTGGTTGAGCTCTGTTGCTCACCGTTTAAATACCATTGGTAGCTGTAAGAACCACTACCTCCGGCAGGATGAGCATAAAAATTGTATTGTGTTCCACTGCATTGTGGGCCTGTAGGTGTTCGTGACATGCTGACACTTAAAGCCGGTAGCACTTGTATCTCTACGGCCTGAAAAGCTGTACAAGCCTCAGTTCCATAATCCCAGCAGAACCCACAATGGTTGCGGTTTCGAACATGAACAAGGAAGCTGCCTTCGTGGTCGGGTGTAAAACTAAAATTTGATTCCCCTTCATGTGCCATCGAAAAAATATTCCACGATACACCTCCATTGTCGGAACAGAAATACACAGGGTCTCCCGTTCCTCCTTGAATCGAAATATTTACTGATTCTCCTAAGCAAATTTGTGTTTCAGAGGCCGAAATAGCTGCATCGACCGGAGTGGAAGAAGCCGGAATGGTAAAATTGAAGCATCCGGAACTGCCGCACTGGCTACTGGCCATTACGGCATATTGTGTCAGGCTGCTTTCGGGTGTTATTGCCATACTGTTTCCGCTGCCTAGATAAATTCCTCCATTGTTGGTGTCGCAGTTGTATTTGTACCAATGCCATTCTCCACCGGCCCCTGAATCTCCGCCTATTGGTGCAACAGTTACTGATTGCCCGGGGCAGGATGATTCAGGCGAAAGACTTACCGAAGTTGCTGCAGAGGGAGCCGACATGGTATACACGGCAGGTGCGCTCAGGTTTCCCGAATTGTCGTAGGCAACAAATGTCCAGATTGCATTTTCGCAAATGTCGGGTCCATTTACTACATCATATACTGGCCCTCTAACATCGGCAATAAGGCTTCCGTTTCTATACACATAATACCCCATGACTCCGGTGTTGTCCCATGGCTCTTCCCACGAAAAAGTGTAATTATTGCTGTTTGGGTTATCGCTGATAATTACCGGTGATGGTGTTTCGGGCGGAGTGATATCGTTTTTACCGATTACGAAAACATGACTCTCTTTATAAATATTATCAGGGGTATTGATGCGGTAGGTTCTGCCTCCCATGTGCTGTACTCCATTGTCGGTGATTTTTCCGCTTGCCGAAACCCTGTATATTTGTTCAACAGGTATCCATTCGGGCACCGTTACTTCAATCCAGTAATCTTGATTGCTTATGCTGCTGTTCCACTTCAGCTGCAGCACATTATAAGAAAAATCAATGTTGTTGTTAACCACCACTACCACCATAGCATCCTCCCCAATCAATGCCCTCGATTTAACATTTGTTGTGCTGCGGGTAACTACATCAGCCATTTCGCCAAACAAACAGAGGTTTTTAATCTGGTTTATCTGATTGGTCAGTTTCACTGATTCGTTCCATTGTTCGGTATAGTCTTCATCGGTGGTTTGTTTTACGCAGAACCAGTGTATTCCTTTAGCACCACACATTACATGAGCCCAAAACTGATAGTTTACGCTATAATCTTTTGGCTGAACACCCCAAACACTCGATGCCAACTGACACCATGCCCACATTCGGCGAGGCTCGGTGTTGAATTTCAGATATTCGGTGTACGAAATAGCTTCCTCAATTTTACCGGTTCTACCCACCACAGGCGTCCATGTCATTGGAATTACATTGGGTGCATCGGCAGCGGCGTAATGGTCCATAGCAACTACATCGGTCATCCAGCCGTAGCGCTGATATTTTTTTTGGGTACATAAATTCACATACGAAGGCGTGTTGGGATCGTTTTCCCAATATGTTTGATTTTTTTGCAGTTCTTCGGCAATGGGTTTGCTGTGCAAGTCGGGTTCATCATCAACCGACCATACATGAACATAGTTTGCTTGAGAATGAGCCTGAATAACAGGAATGGCATTGGCAGGATTCATGGGATCTCCGAAATTTGGCTCCCAAACGGTTCTCATAAAATAGTCGTTAGCAGCATATTGCATATTGGCGGGCTCACCCGGACCATGATTGGAATTCAGCGCAATCGACCTGATTTTTTTTACATAATTTTCCTGATCGGGATTAAACAGACTCGAAGACCAAGTACCCAGTGGAAACTCGGTTTCGGTGAGCCTGATACCTGCCGAAGCCCAGATTTGACTTTGAGTTGTTGTGTTTGTAGCATTGATACGAAGTGCCAATGGGTAGCATATGTTCAGCGGGAATGGATTCGTTATTTTTATAATTCCGATTTGCTTAGGACTGATGAGGTTATTTCCACCTACTATTTCGATGCCTGAGCTTGCGCCAATAGTATATTGCAACTCGTTCATGAGAAGCTGATTAATCTGATAGGTATTGGTTGTGCTTGTATTTCGTAGATAGACGTATAAGTCGTTGCCGCTGTGGCTAATTAATACATTGCCAATTCTGAGTTCCGGAGTTGCGAATAGGGTATAGGGTAAAACATAACTATGTCCATTGCTGGTTTCAACTTCCATGGTAACGGCATGTCCTTCTTTAAAAGGGCTGGTTAAACCTTTCACAGTTACGGTACTGATATTATTTCCCTGCCCTTTGGCATTCATTACAGGTGGCCAAATGCGCATGCCTTCCGGTTCGTAATAGGTACCTGCAACATGAAATCGTACCTGTGTGATGGCATCTGGCTGTGCAGTGTTTTCGTTGCTGACGAAAAAATAAGCTACTCCTCCGTTGTCGGGAGTGCTTACATCTTCGAGGCTGCCATAACTGCTGCCCCAGCTTGCCTGAACAAAGCCTGTTTCGTTGGTAACAAGAATTTGTCCGAATGATTGAGAAACACCAATTAACAAAATCAGTCCACATACAGATATAAATATACCGAACGATGACTGCGGGTTCAGGTGAGCCAGTATTTCAAAAACTTTTTTTATCATAGTTGCAAATTTACATAATTCTAGTGTATTGTCTTTTTAATTTATAAGTGCTTGTTAATCAGTCTGTAAAACATTGATTAAAACTGTTTTATTATCTTAGCATTCATTGAATTCAGTCCCGAAACAGAAGTTATTCTTAAGTGATACATGGCAGGGGGCAGGTCTTCAATTGTTAATCGGAATTGGTTGTTGCCCGTCTCAACTTGTAAAGTTTCGCTTAGTAGTAATTTACCCAATTCATCGATAAGCTGCACATTAAGCTCATCGCCGGAGTTAGCATTAATATCGATAACAAATTCATCTACGAAGGGATTTGGATAAATACTGATTGTTGTTGCAACAGATTCGGATAAAGTTCTTGAGATAGCCGACAGGTAGATTCCTCCTCTTCTTCCATCTAAATCTACCTGTTTTAATTTATAATACAATGTTTCGCCCGTGTTGGGAAGATTCACATCATCAATGGCATAATATAAATAGTTGTTGCTAAAACCTGCTGCATCTACTATTCCGATGGGTTGCCAACTTTGCATATTATCGTTTGAACGAAATATTTCGAAATAGTCGGAGTTTATTTCGGTTGCGGTAGCCCATTCCAACTGAACAGCACTACAATTGTGCCCGATGCAATGGGCCTCAAAAAACAGTAGTTCTACAGGCAGGGGCTTATCTTCACTGCCCAATGTAAATCTCGAAAAACTACTGGTACTTGCCAAAACATAGTTTTCGGTGCTATTAATATTTGATAGCATTGGTTCCCAGATGTCATTCTTGTAGTGAAACATTTTTAATTCAACTTCTTGATGAAGGGTGTTCCCTTCGCTTAATTCTTCGGTGATATAGTAGAATTGTAATTCAGAAGGAATGTTGTTGGTTTGCGGCGTAATGTCGTAGTAACGGGCAATGCTATAGTTGTCGCTGTAAGTTCCTGTTCCTTGTTGCAATTTGTGACCCCTTGTGATTATTACATTCCCCAAATTTCCCGCGGTTTTTATTCCAACACCTATGTTTCCGGGGTTAATATAGGTTTCGCCTGTGTTATCAATAATCATCTCTCTGGTTATAGTTCCAACATTTATGCTTGGGTCTGAAACTTTAATACGAGAATTTGACGATTCGTTCAGAATGCTCCCCGAATTTCCTAAGTCAATGGTATAATCGAGTAAATCAATATCTCCGTTTTCCAAATATAGATTGTTACTTACTTCGATATTATTCCACAGTAGCAAACCCGAATGTGTGTTATTGTTGGTGAGATTATAGAAACGTGTTGCCAGGTTCCCTTTTATTCGTTGAGTTTCTGATGTTGCATTGAAAACAACGGTTCCATTTCCGGTTAAAAAATTAACAGACTCATTATTGGTCCAATCGCCCGAAATATGTATTTCGCTGCCGAGAATAACTTCACCACCCTCTACTTTGATGTTGCCATTTACATGTAAAGGAACGTTTATTTGGAGATTTCCGTTAATATATAATAGGCTTTCGGAATCGGAAAGAATAGTTGGCTGTGCATTTATAACGGCTCCTTCTGAAGCTTCTGAATTACAATCTGATAGCGTGGAACTTACCGTAAAAGTGTAAGTTTGGTCTGCTGCCAAATTGCCAAAAACAGCGGTGTTTGTTGACCCTGTAATGCTTGCGCTGCCAGGGTTAGCAGTAATTGTCCATGCGCCAACAGGCAGGTTGCTCAGTGTTACCGAACCTGTAGGAATGTATTCGGTTGGTTGCACGATATTGTCAATTACCGGTGGCGATGGATTCGCGAATACGCTTACGGTTTTTTCTACAGGTAATGAATTCTGTGTCCCATTTGAACCTGATGCGCAACCGACGGCATAAACCGAAATAGTGGCGTCGCCGATGAACGAAGCGTTCCATGCAATTTCGCCGGTGGAGGGGTTCATAGTTCCTGCATCGGGAGGGTTTACGCTCCATACAAAACCGTTGTAGCCGGTGGTCCCGGTGCAAATGGGAGCAGAGGTTCCTGTTGAGAAACTATCAGTACCGTTGGCCTGACATCGGGTGCTTATACCCTGCGGTGTTTGTATTTGAGGATAGATGGTGGGCTGATTATAAGCCGTATTTTTACACCCGTTATTGTCGGTTACTGTAACAATATATCGAAGCGAAGGGGAGGGAGCCTCAGTGTCGTAACTGTTATTATTGAAAGGAATTGTTACGAAAACACTGCTGCTAACTGTTTCGGGTGATGTTTCAATATCTGTGTTGTCAAGATATTGCGCTGACCAGGAATAAGTATATGGTGAAGTGCCTCCCGATGCTGTGGCACTGAGACTGATTTCGGTTCCACTGAATTGCGGCCCGCCTGGAATTCTCGAAATTGAGACAGTGGGAGCCGAAGAACAATCGGTGTCGGTAACAAATATTGTATAGTCTTCGGTTTCTCCATAGAACACCGAACCACATGGAGATGCCGGCAGTGTATTACTTTCGGTTCTTACGCGCATTCGGGTGGCACCCAAGCTTGCATAAATGGGAATTGTAATATTTGCAATTAAAGTGTCGCTGCCTGTTACTGGCATTTCGACCATTTCACCCGCATCGTCGAAATTTCCGTTTTTGTTCCAATCGACCCATATTTTTCCGCCTTGCACATAGTTCCAACCAATTACCGTTGCTGTATAGGTGTTACCTCTTTTCAGGTTGGTCGAAATATGCAGAAAGTTTTCATATACATTGTTTACAGTCCCCGAAGTATTGTCGATTGTGTTGCATATAAATCGCTGTATTCCCATGGGGTATGCGCTGTTGTCGGTGGTTGTGGAGGCACAATAATCATCGCCCGAAGCTGACCTGTATGCGGCAACGTAGCCTTTTGTTTCGGAAAGCGTAAGGGCATTATTCCCATCGTTGATGTTGCCGGTTGCAGTGCCCAGATAACTTACAGATGGATTCGAAAAATACGGAACCACTGTTGACGTGATTCCATCGCTCCAATAGATTCCGGCAGAATATGTCATCAAATCGCAGTAGTAATTCATATCGCTGCCCACCCAACGCCAGCCAGCCGACCATGTGTTTTCGGACCAGTCTGCCCAGTTGTTGGGTCCCGGATAGGCCAGTTGCTGTTTGTGATGGTCGGCACCCATTAAATGCCCCATCTCGTGCATTCCGGTGGTTGTTGATGCTGCTTGCTGAACCCTGACTATGCAATATCCCATGTCGCTAAAGCCGTTTTTATATTGCAGCAGCCATCCCAATCCTCCAACACTCGATATGTCGACCAATAAAATGCATAAGTCAGCATTGTATTGATTTCGTTTTGACGGAACATTTTCCATATAACGAGTACTACCCTCAAGGTTCCATGGGTCGAAACCTGCATGAAATGTGAAACGGTACAAGTCGGTATTTGCACCCCCTTCGCCTTCGCTGGCTTCGGTGTACGACTCCAGATAGGAATGTACCAAACGAACTTCTGCATTGATATTGCTGTTGTCGAGTGATATTTGTGCTTGTTGCATCATGTTGGCTATCACAGTGTTGATATCGGATACCGACGATGCCCATGTGTTTGCCGCCGGAGTATATACCACCATTACATCAATGCTATGCAAATCGTTTGCTGACTTTGTTGCCGAATTTTTTTGCTCTTTCGTTGAAATATTTTTCGATTGATCAACCTGTATGGCCTTTTTGATGACATCTGTTTCGGGTAATACACTGTGACCGCCTGCAATGTTATCGAGATTATTAATATGCTGCTTAATTAAAAATTTGCCTGCACCTGAATTTTGGTTTATGATGGAATAATGACTTTGTAGTTCGGGAATGGATACCTGTAGGTCATACGATTGTTGATTCACAGCAATTAACACATATCCCAACGGGTATTCCGAGATTCTTGCACGAGTGCATCTTGTTCCGTTTATATCGGTAAAAACTTTGTCGACAATTGCCGAATATTCTTCATTCTCGAATAGAAATAAGTTGATTGTATCACCTTTTACTAAAGCATTATTGATAAACTTTTCATTGAGGTCGAATTTTCTGATTTTTTCGATATTCTTTATTCCGTTGTTTGCTATTTGGTTAACACCTGAATAATCCTCTTGCAATTTTGAATCGGATTGTTCGATGCATATGGTCGATTGAGCATATGTCGATGTCCATACTGACAGTATGGAACATAGCAGAAACATCAAAACTCTCGTATTTTTCGCAATATTGAAATGTATGTATGTCTTTATCACAGGTTTTTGCATTTTTAATTTACTATTGGTCTTTTATACAGCGTACACTTTGCCCGTTTTGTTTGTCGGTTTCGGGCATTTCGATTAAGCCTTCATAAAAATGCAACCGTACACCAATACCACCATCGTATTCTCCTTCATTTTGCGACCAATAGAGTGATAAGTCGCCCATTGAGAAAAAGCTCCCATAATAGTTGCGAACCCCTGCAGGCAATGTGGAAAAACCATATGTGTCGGTTCCATAATTCCCCGAGTATGTGTCCTCTTTCCATCGTGGGTGATTGCTGGTGTTACAGCTTCCGCCCAACGGTGAATTTTCTTGCCGGCACGATTTCAATTCATTTCCATAAGGAGATTCCATACCCCCCATAAAAAATATCAATTCCATCCAATCGTCGTAGGTGGGTACGTGCCATCCTTCGGGACAAAGGCCATCGTCATCGGTTGTGGCAAACCAGTTATATAAACCGCCGTAGATGTTTTTCCAAGATTCGTTGTTATCGTACCAAACAAATGCACCGGAAGTTAAACTGGTCCACTCTCCATTTGAGGTAACATTAGGAATTGCTGTACCGTTATTGTAGGTGGTAGTTTTTAGGTTCTCATGCATCCAGCATTGATTGCCAACAAGCACTGTGTTGTAAATGTTCCCGTCGATATCGGTAACTGTTGGCATACCAGGGCATGGAGTAACATTGCCATACACAAATGTGTAGGTGTTGTCGGATAAGGGTGTGTCGTAGAAAGTCCGATTGCCGATTGCCGAAGTTCCGGTGTATTGGAGTATATCGCCGGGAAGGAATTCAAAACTCTTTGAATGCAAGGTGTTTTTATTCATTTCTGAACCCTGCTTGCCGGAATTATAATCAAGCCGCCATTTAGGAGAGGCTCTATTACAAATGCCTGCATCGAACATTTTGATAGTTTTGCTGCACACATTATTTCGAACTGTGAGAAAGTAGATATTTGCACTTTCACTACTAAATTCGAAATTATGCAGACCCCTACTTAAACTATATTCAGAACTTACTAATATTTTTCCGGTAATATCGCTAATCTGAACATGTATAAGTTCGTCAGCGAGCAAATCAATGCTAAATCTTGTGGTACTTTCAAATGGATTGGGCTCGTTTTGGCTTAATTTGAAAACACTTTCGGAATGTATTGTGTTTTCGCTAATACCAACATTAAAGTCGAATGTAACCACCGTATCGGGATAATTCAACTGCATTTCGCCACCTCGTGTAAGATTCTCAATCAGAATGCTGTTCAGAGCTACGTGCTCAACATTGTTTTCAGCCGTAAACTTTAGAGTAATAGACTGATTCTGGGAATTTGCCCCAAAGCAAATCGATAAAAAAAGAAAAACAGCCAATATCTTAGGTTTCATAGTCAATATGCATTATGGTTTCAACACTTTGAAGGTTTCAACGTAATCGTCGTAAATCAGTTGAATGAGATAAACACCATGCTGATTTGCTTCCAGATTCACATTGTTATGCCCTGAAACGAGCTTTGTTTCTTGAACTATGCGTCCGCTGATATCAATTACCTGCAGTGAACAATATCCGGTTGTAACAATATTGATGACATCATTACATGGATTTGGAAAAATTGCCGATGTAACATTCTTGTCAGCGGTAACGGAATTTGATTCATAAACAACAGAAAACTCATCAATATACACGTATTCACTCCATGTTTCTGTAGGATTATAGTGTATGGCAATATATTTTGTGCCTGCCGGTACAGTAAATACGAAATCGGCCCAAAAGCTATGTGGAATATTTTCGATTGGTTCGGTCCAAATGAAATTACTGTTCACATCGGCACCCGTTGTTGAATAACCGAACCGGAATGAATCAAAATACAAATTACTGAATTTTCGGTATTTGAAACTGACATCTGCTCCGGAAGCATTCCCGAGAAGTGGTGTTATTAACCATTGGCTATAGGAGTCAGGATCAAAATCGTATGATGAAAATCGAAACGATTGCTCTCCATCGGATGCAACATCGGTTACGTGTGCAACCAGATTGGTTGCCGGTGGGTTTGAACTGCCATACACTACTGTCCAGCAAATAGGAGGGGCAGCAGGCGATTCGAAACTCTCATTAATATTGCCCATAAAAGCAGGGCATAATGTGTTGAATTGCAACGGATCAGACCACTCGCTCTCGTTGCCTGCTGCACAAATGGCTTTTACATACACCTGATAGCTTGATGATGGACTCAGACCTAATAAGGTAAAGGGCTTAGACTCCGTGTTTTCTAAGGTGCCTTCTGTATCGGGGTTGAACCCGGGTGTTCCGTATGCAATTTCCCATTCTGTTTCGGTTGCCCCATTTGTCCAGGTAAGATTGGCACTGTTTGTCGAAATATCAGAAATACTTAATTCGCTGGGTTTTTCACATTGTCCGTTTAAGAAATACAGTTGTATTTGAGCTATTACAGATGTTCTTTCTTCGGCTGTTGGTGGCGAATCAGGATTCGGATTGACATCAAAATCACGGTAAAACAGTCCGGTGTTTTCACCACTAGTAAATGCGCCCCATCCAATAGTAACCAAATCATAATTCGGGGTGTTTTCATCGATTGCAACCACAAGATTGTCGATGTTGTTATATTCAAAAGCTGTAGTCAGAATTATTTCCAACCAATTACCAACGGCAGGATATGAAACTTGTCCATTAAAAACCTCAGTCATCGACGTTAACGGAACCCAATCATCATTACCCGTAAAAGAGGTTTTTGTCGTATGCCCCATATAAATTCCCCAATCGATATTGTTATTGGTAAAATCAATATTCCCGTCAGCAAAATAGAACCGCAATTGGGTTATGCTGCCTGATTGCTGAATTTGATTTTGAACATAAATTTGCTGTGTGTAAGAATAACTATGATCGCTGCAAACAGGGTAGCGAGTGTTTGTAAGGTCGCCCGACCCAATTTGTACCTCTTGTGCCTGAACATGTAGCACGAAAGCTGTAAGTAAGGCTAATACGCTAAAATTAGTTTTAAAATATTTCATATTTAAATTATTTAGAAGTTAAAATCGATATTAGTTTTTAACACAACGCACAGATGCTCCAATGCTTTTACTAAAATTACCACTTGCAACCACATCGCTGTCGTAATTCATGTTTCTGTCTACTGCCAGGTTTTCGTTCTCTTCTGTTGATGTCCACCAGTCGCCACCCACAGTTAGAAGATAAAATGCACCATCGTAGTATTTTATGCCTCCTGGAAGCGCCGTAAACCCCGATTCGTTGGTGTTTGTATTGGGTGTTGCCCAATGGGTGGTGGCTTTCAGTGTTACTGCTGCAACATTGTCGCCACCTAAAAACTCGGTTAATTCAGCCCATTGTGAACCGCTGGGTAAGAGCCAACCTGCAGGGCAAATACCTTGCACCTGACTGGGATTTAGTGTGCTGCTTTCGTCTCCGTTCATGGCAGCCGGCCAGTTATATAATACTCCGTAGGTTTGATAGTTTTCGCTTGCTTTTGCTTCAGTTATACTGGTTCCATTGTATGCATATACATAATAATAAGGTATAGTAATAGAGCCTGTGGTCGGACCAACCACTTCGGGTAAGTACTTCAGGTTTTCTTTCATCCAGCATTGTTTGCCAATGCGAACACTGTTGTATGATGTATTGTCGCGGGTATCGGTAAAACTGCCCCCGCACGATGCCGAAGAAAAGGCGAAATTCACTGTTTTGGTTGAAGTAGGCACTTCGTAGATATGCTCACTATAATTGCCCGAAAACCCTATGTAAATGAATTGATCTCCGTTGTTAAAAGGCAATTGGATGATATCTCTTACACTTTTTGTTTCTACAAATGAAGGGTTTATTACTTCACTAATCGAGTGAATATATGGCTGTGCATTGCTGTTGTAAAGCGAAACAAAAGCAGCTGTTTTTTGCAAACTGCCCCCTTGTATCACCAGTTGATAATGACCTGTTTTAAAGCCGCTAAGGCGAAACGTATTTTTGCCGGCTTCTATTTCGGCAAATTGATGTAGTATTGTCTTTCCTACAACATCGTACACCACAATGCTTGCCTGTAAAGGTGTTTCACTGAAAAATTCAAATACTGCATTCTCGTTTATCGGATTCGGAAAAACAGTAATACTCGAGTGGTCTGCCGAAGTGCTTTCGATGGCTGCTGACCCAATCAGTTTCAATGTGTCGTGGGCTGATAAAGTTATTGAGCTGTTTTGAGTGAGGTTTTCTACATAGATGCTGTCGAGCGTACCCGATGTTCCACTTGCTGTAAAATCAATCAAATAGGTTTGTGCGTTCAGCGTTACAAATGGTACAGTAAAAAATATTAGTGCAATTACTGCGTGTTTTATTTGTTTCATAGTTTTTTGATTAATAGACGTTTATTACTATTGCTTACCTCGAATGGCATTTTATCTTTTTTAAAATGCTACAATATTAATTCTGATAGCACCATTGGGTCCTGATAAGTAGACCCAGCATGAATTGGCATCTCGCCATGCGCATTCATACAAAACTGATGAATTGTTGGCTGCTTTGTCGCCGTTAACAGCAGCAGCATACCAATTGATATTACTGATATTCCAGTTATGGGTAACCTGATGCCATCCATCGTTAATTTTTGTAATTACGAAAGAACCTTTTCTTATTCCATCCAGTTTTGTTTTGTCGGCAGCCGACATAAAACCATCGGTTGAGCTAGTTGCATTGGCATGAGTGTGATTGCCTGCAGCAACGGTTCCTGCTGTGGTGCCAACATTTAATGTTGCTGAGCCTCCCAAGCCCAAACTGGTTCTGGCATTAGCCGGTGTTTGCCAGCGAATGTAATTGTCGCTTCCGGTTTGCACTGCAAAATGTGACGCAGCAGTGGCTGTAACATTGGCCGTTGTGTTAAAGTAATTAGCGAAAACATATCCTGAAGCATTTCGCTGTACTATGGTACTGTTGCTTGCAGCAGCACTATAGGTCAAAGTTGATAGTATTGCACCGGTACCGTTCCCAGTAAGTATATTACCAGATGTGAAAGTTGTTGCTCCTGTTCCTCCACGGGCAACGGGTAATGTGCCACTGGTGATATCTGTTGCACTGTGCGAATGTGTTGCCGGTGTAAATGATGTGGGCACTCCCGAAAGTCGTGCCCAAGGTACAGTGCCTACTTCTAAAGTTCCATTGTTCCAGTACCAGAGCCATCCATTGTCGGTGGAGTTGTAAACACCTTGATATGTGGAATGTATCATTAGGGTAGCTATGTTAGTACCAGCAGCATCTCTAAAGTTTATACCCCCATAACCTCCTTTAGCGCCATAAAATGATATTGCCCCGTAATTGCTTGCTGCCCCATTTGTGTATAGGTGCCCTGTAGTTTTTATGTTTCCGGCTACATCTAGTTTTTGGGTAGGGACATCAACACCAATGCCTACGTTTCCTGCTCCCGATATTGCCATTCTCGATGTATTTTGTGTGCCGAAGTATATTGTTGAGTTTTCGTAATTGTTTATCCACAAATTGGAGCCATTAAGTCCCACTATAACACCATCGCCACCCGAAGCACCGGTAGCCGCATTTCGGTAGGAGGTATAACCTGCCCAGCCTGTGTTTCCGGTATTGTAAACATCCATGTTGGTTGATGTTATATTGCCCGCACTGAAGTTACCTGAAGCATCCCGTGCTACAATTTTGCTGGCGTTATTGGCTGAACTTGCATCAACAGCCCAGGTAGTTGCGGCACTTCCGTTATAATTACTTCCTGTTAAGTAAGTTCCCCTTGTAAGCGTCTGGTGCGAATGCGACGACATTGAATATCCGGCTGTGGCATGGTTACCCCAGCCATAGGCTGTGTTCCAGTTCGTAATGCTTTCATTCGATATACCCCCTGCAGGAGTGGCGTTGTATTCTGTACGGCTGAATAGCGAAACCCAGATACTACCGTTCCAGTAGAAAAATCCCGGTCCGGTGCTTGTGTTGGTATTATACACAAGCAATCCGGTAGCAGGTGTTGCCACTGGATTGGCTGAACTCAAACTGGCTATGTTAATTCTTGGAATCAATAAGCCCATATCGCCCGACTCTATGTCGAGCATGGCTGATGCATGGGGTGTCTCGGTATTGATGCCAATATTTTGGGCCGAAAGTGTTGAAGTTCCCCAAAGCACAGAAACTATTATCAGAGTTGTTCGAAATAATTGTGCAAGTTTCGGTTTATTGATTTTATGCTCCATAATTGTTATAATAGGTTTTTAAAATTTTAGCAATTCAAAGTTAGCTCCTTGCAATGCATAACTCGACAGGCAATGCGTATAGCAACCTGTAAATGAACAAACGACATATTTGTCTTAAGTAGTTGTTGTTCAGTGTGTTGTGCTTATTTCGATATAATGATGTACAAATACAGGTATTTTAACGCATAAGTGGGCGAGCAACCAGCATCTGATAATTGTTAATTAAGATAAAATACCCGAATCGTGCGATTGTACTTTTTTCTTGATGGCATTTTCTCTGAAAAACGAAGGAGTGATACCGGTAAATTTATTAAATGCCATATTGAATGTAGTTCTTGAATTGAAACCGCAACTTTGCCCGATACCTTCGATTGAATAGTGTTTAAATTCTTCCGAAATAAGCATTCTTCTGGCTTCTTTGATGCGGTACTGATTGATGTATGAGGTAAAATTTATTCCCAGTTTTTCGTTGATAACCTGAGAAATGTATTTCTTATATACATTTAGTTTTGAAGCAACATCATCAATACTTAAGTTTGAGTCGATATAGACCTTTTCTTCTTCGAAAAGTATTCTCAATGCGAGCAATAACATGTCTTTTTGTTCTTCGGTTAATGCCGATTTCTGATATTTTGCATTGCCTGAAATGTTTTCAGTTTTGTCTTTGCTTTCGCCTATACTTTTATCTAATTCATGTTTTCCAACAATATCTGAGAACGAAGGCTTTTGCAAATACTGCCTATCTTTAGCCATTCGGGTTTCGAGATCTTCCAGTTGCATCGACTTCAGATTCATCGACAGAAGTTGCTTATATGCGACGTCTTTTTTTCTTTTTTGTACAATTAGAACTGCCAATAATGTAATAAATACAATAGATACAAATACCATTAAAACGATTATGTATTTTTGTCGTTTAATTTCACGATTATTTGCTGTTTCGGTGATTTTGTAGACCTCTATCTGTGCCTGTATTTTATCGAGTTGATATTCTGCTTCTATTGCTGCAATTTGTTTGCGGTTGTTGACTGCTGCAATACTATCTTTAATAAAGTAGTATTGTTTTAAGGATGCGAGTGCCTCCTTGTATTTTGCTTCTGTTTCAAAAAGCAATGCTTTACTAAGAAAAATATCCGCTTTTTCCTCGGCTAAGTTGTAGGTTTTTGCCACTGAGTCAGCTTTTTCGTAATATTTTATTGCCTGATTTACATTCTTCGAATCTCGATAAATATCCCCAATTCCCTTTAAACTTGCAGCCATTGGTTTATACTGCCCAAGTTCTATTTGAATAGCCAGAGCTTTGTTATAGTTTTCCATGGCCTCGCCTAGGTTGTTTAGGAATCGGTTTAAATGAGCTCGGTTGACATATACAATTTGTAGAAGATATTTGTTGTTCAATTCATGAGCAATGTTTTCTGTTTGTTGATAATTCAACTCAGCATCAGTGAAATTCCCATTAATGGCGTGAATAATCCCAATATTTACCAATGCGGTAGCCTTTATTACTGTAGAAGTATCTGATTGCGTTTCTATTACCCTGTTTAGCAACTCCAATGCCTTGTTATATTCTTGACTGAGCATATAAACCGATGCCATATTAGTCATCAAGCTAGCCTGTTGTTTGATGTCGTTTTGTTTTTCTGCAATTTTTAATGCATACAAACTATAATTAATTGCTTTTGAATAGTCTCCTTTTATTCCATATGCCAGACCGATTGCTGCATACGACTTCATTTTCCCGATTTCGTTTCCCGTAGAATAAAAAAAAGCCAATGCCTCGTTTGCGGCTAAAATACTTTCTGCAAATTCCAATTTATATGAATAGGCATTGGCTTTGGCGACATTAGCAAAAGCTACCAACTTTCTATTACCCGATTTTAATGCAATGCTGTGAGATAAATCAGCGTAGTACTTCGAAGAGTCGGGATTAATTTGTCTGAATTCGTCGGCAAGATCTATAAGCTTGAATACAATTGAACTATCGGTCTCAGAATAATGTAATTGTTTCTTTTGAGGTACAATATAAGTTGAAAAAACTGTCCCCGATATCATTAAAAGCATATATGATATCAAAACTCTTGTGGTGTTTTTAAACAGTTGAATACTCATCACATTTTATATCTTCGAATATATTATTCAATAGTATGTTCGTAAATAATTCTTTCAATGATTTGCCTAGATCCGATGAAATCATCTTTTAGCAAATATACAATATATTTTTATCGATTTCAACAACCCCCAATATATGGTGCATATTAATTATTATGCTGCTGTTTCTGCTTTTATTTGTGTTAAACAACGTTTTTTGTGAATCTGCTGTTACTTATTAAGCAAGCATTGATGCCTGTTAAGCTGCTTATTCCTATTATTAAGTAGTTCATCGTATCGATACAAACCTTTTGCTAAACACATTACGAAAACCATTCGATTATAAACTAAAAACACTATTTTTGTCAACAGATCAAACGAAAAGAATTATGAACAGAGACACTGTAGTTTTTGATATTATCCGCAAAGAGCGTGATCGTCAGATGCACGGCATCGAGCTTATTGCATCTGAGAATTTTGTAAGCGACCAGGTGCTCGAAGCCATGGGGTCGGTTATGACTAACAAATATGCCGAAGGCTATCCGGGCAAGCGCTATTATGGCGGTTGTCAGTTTGTCGATCAAACCGAGCAAATTGCCATCGACCGTATTTGTGAACTGTATGGAGCCGAATATGCCAATGTGCAACCTCACTCAGGTGCGCAGGCCAATGCTGCTGTATTTTTAGCATGCCTCAATCCGGGCGATACCTTTATGGGTCTCGACTTAGCGCATGGGGGGCATCTTTCGCATGGCTCGCCGGTAAATATTTCCGGATTGCTGTTTAGAGCCGTTGCCTATGGCGTAAAAGAAGATACAGGACAGGTCGATTACGATATGATGGAAGAAGTAGCGCTACGTGAACGCCCAAAACTTATTATTGGTGGTGCTTCGGCTTATAGCCGAGAATGGGACTACAAACGCATGCGCGAAATTGCCGACAAAGTTGGAGCCATTCTCATGATCGATATGGCGCATCCAGCAGGGCTTATTGCTGCCGGTTTGCTCGATAATCCATGCAAATATGCCCACATCGTTACATCCACTACTCACAAAACACTGCGCGGACCCCGCGGTGGCATTATTCTCATTGGCAAAGATTATGATAATCACTGGGGTAAAACAACCCCAAAAGGAATTGTGAAAAAAATGTCGGATATTATTAATTCGGCAGTATTTCCCGGAATGCAGGGCGGGCCGCTTGAGCACGTTATCGCATCAAAAGCTGTAGCTTTTGGCGAGGCCCTCGATCCATCGTTCAGATTGTATCAGACACAGGTAAAGAATAATGCAGCTGTTATGGCGCAATCGTTTATGAAACGAGGTTATAAGGTCATCAGCGACGGTACCGACAATCACTCGATGCTTATCGATTTGCGTACCAAGTTCCCCGATATCAATGGACGTCAGGTTGAGAATACATTGGTACAAGCCGAAATTACCGTTAACAAAAACATGGTTCCTTTCGACCATCGTTCACCGTTTCAAACATCGGGACTTCGTGTAGGCACACCGGCCATTACAACCCGCGGCTTAAAAGAAGACAGTATGGATGGTATTGTTGAAATGATAGACTATGTAATCAGTAATATCGACAATCAAGAGGCCATTGAAGCCACACGCAAAAAAGTGTACGATATGATGCACACTTATCCTCTGTTTGCCTGGTAGTAGATCGAACGATTTAAACCAAAAAAAGCCGGTTAATCCGGCTTTTTTATTGGTGTTCAGTTATTTGGCTTATTTAGCATGTTCTACTTCGAAATCTTTCATGGCCTGCACCAAAGCTTTCACATCTTCCATTGTGCATGCGTTGTAGGTTGATGCACGATAGCCGCCTACCGAGCGATGTCCTTTAATACCAACGATACCGCGTGCCGAAGCAAATTTCACAAAGTCTTCTTCCAGGTTTTTGTATTCGTCTTTAGGAACAAAACAAATATTCATACGCGAGCGATCTTCTTTATCAACGGTGCCAACAAACATTTTGCTGCTGTCGATAGCATTATACAGGTAATTGGCTCTTTCGTCGGCCAGTTTATTCATAGCATCGAGGCCACCCATTTCCTTAATCCAGTAAAGGGTTTCTCTCAATGCAAAGATATTAATGCATGGAGGTGTGTTATACATGGAACCACCTTCAATGTGTGTAGAATACTTCAGCATTGTTGGTATTGGGCGGTCAACTACTTTGTTTAGATATTCATCTTTAATAATCACAAAAGTAACTCCGGCCGGACCCAAATTCTTTTGGGCACCCCCATAAATCATCACATATTTCGAAACGTCAACTTTGCGGCTCAAAATGTCGGAACTCATGTCGGCAATCAGCGGTACATTTACATCAAGGTCATTCAGCATTTCGGTGCCTTTAATGGTGTTGTTGGTGGTGATGTGTAAATAATCAACATCGGCAGGTATTGTGTATCCTTTCGGGATGTATTTGAATTCACGGTCTTTCGACGATACCTCAATTACTTCCCCCCACAGTTTCGCTTCTTTTATGGCTGCTGTGGCCCATGTACCTGTGTTAATGTACATCGCCTTTGTCTTCATAAAATTGTAGGGAATCATACAGAATTGCATACTGGCTCCACCACCAAGGAATAACACACTGTATCCTTCGGGGATTTCAAGTATTTCTTTAAACAGAGCTACTGTGTCGTTCATTATGGCATCGAAGTCTTTGCCACGGTGCGATACTTCCATAATCGACTGCCCCGAGCTACCCAGTTCAAGAACGGCTTTGGCAGTGTTTTCGAGAGTGCGGTCGGGTAATTTACAAGGACCTGCGTTAAAAATGTGTTTTCTCATGTTATTTACATTTATATATTTTCAGTCAAAATTATAATTTCATTCCAATATCAGGCATGATGTACAACACAAAATGATAAATAGGTCAATTATCATTCAAATTACCGGTTTTTATGATTGCGTAAACCCGAAAACAATTCCCATTTTCTAAGTTGTACATTACGATTGTTTTACTCAACAAAGTCGGGGATATCAAACGACTTGATAAACTCGTGTGCTTTTTGCATTTCGTTGTGCATCAGGCAATCGTTTGCAATAAATGCCACTTGTTGCCTGAAAAGAGAGTGGATTTTTTCGATGGATTCGGAACTGCGCATCGGGCGTCGAAATTCTAATGCTTGTGTTGCCGTAAAGAACTCAATCGAAAGAAGGGTTTCGAGGTTATCGCAAATTTGCAGCAGACGTGTAGCTGCGTTGGCTCCCATGCTTACATGATCTTCCTGCTCGTTCGACGATGAAATGGAATCGACCGAGGCCGGTGAGCACAACTGTTTGTTGCGGCTAACTATAGATGCAGCAGTGTATTGTGGTATCATGAAACCACTGTTGAGACCCGGTTCGGGTGCTAAAAACGGAGGTAAGCCCCGTTGACCCGAAATAAGCCGGTAGACACGTCTTTCGCTGATGTTGCCTAACTCGGCCAGTGCAATGGCTAGATAATCGAAAGCCATAGCCATGGCTTGCCCGTGGAAGTTGCCACCCGACAGAATTAAATCTTCGTCCGGAAAAATGGTAGGGTTATCGGTAACCGAATTGATCTCGGTTTCAACAATACCGACAACGTGGTTGATGGCATCGCGGCTTGCGCCATGAACTTGTGGAACACAGCGAAAAGAGTAGGGGTCCTGAACCTGAGATTTTGTACCTGATGTTATTTCGGAATCTTGCAGAAGTCGTATAATATTTGCTGCACATTGCTTTTGCCCCCTGTGTGGTCTTACGTTCTGCAGTAAGGGGTGAAACGGATCGGCAATACCGTTGTATGCTTCAAGCGAAATAGCTGCAGTGATATCGGCAATTCTGGCAAGGCGCAATGCTTTAAGTAATGCCAACGAACCGGTTGCACTCATAAACTGTGTGCCGTTCAGCAGGGCGAGACCCTCTTTAGAGGCAGGGTGTAACGCCGCAAGACCAAGCTTGTTAAGCACTTCACGTGAAGGGAGAACAGATCCCTTATACATTACTGTGCCAAGGCCAAGCAGTGGAAGCGACAAGTGAGCAAGAGGCGCCAGATCGCCCGATGCCCCCAACGAGCCATATTCATACACCACCGGATATACCTCATTGTTAAACAATTCAATCATAAGAAGAACTGTTTCGGCTCTTACAGCTGAATTACCTAACGACAGGGCATGTATTTTTAGCACCATCATAAGTTTTACTATGTCAACAGGCATAGTTCGGCCTGCTCCGCAGGCATGCGATTTTATCAGGTTTTCTTGCAATGCACTCAGTTCGCTGCTGTTTATTTTTATATTGCATAAAGCCCCAAAGCCGGTGTTAATACCATAAATAGGCTGCGAAGAATTGCTGGTTTTTTCGTCAAGATATTCGCGACATGTTGTTATCGATAGCAACGATTCTTTCGATAACTTAAGTTTTACATTGTTTTTTAAAATGCTTTCGAGGTCGCTTAAGTGTAATTGCGCCTTTTGAATTTCAAAATACGACATGATTATTTAATTTATTGATTGTTAACTTAAAAAACTATAACGCTGCAGGTCTGTTAAGCAAACAGCGACTTTCGGTTTACCTTAATGATGTAAGCTATTATCCACATGGTAAAAAATCGTTTGGGCAAATGTAAGAAAAAGATTGCAATCGGAAAATTTGAAAACTATTACCTGGAGATATTAATCTCGAGAGCGTTGTTGTAAGGGATTATTTCGCCCTGGTAAACACCAACAGGAAAAGCATCCCTGAAATCGTTCTTAATGATATCGAGATATTTTCTGGTATTCTCCGAATCGGTGTGAGGCATAACCATGTATCGGTACACACCATCGTTATAAAACTCTTGCACGTTGCTGTATCCTTTAAAATCGGGGGCATTTGGATACAGTCGATTGCTCCCTGCTAGTATCTGAATCATATAATATGCAGGGGCATCGTGGTCGAAATCAGTTGGAGTATCGAGCAAGCTTTTGTCTACTTGGTTCTGCGTTTGTGGTTGAGTTTGACCTGTAGTCTGTTTGGCTTGATTTTTTGCATTTTTATCGCGCTGTTTCTCCAGGTATTTGCGATCACGTTTGCTGAGGTCCGATTCGTTGGTAACACTAACACTACGCCCAAAATGCAATAAGCTGAAGTTGACATATTTGCCCGGATTCAGTCTCAGATCGCGCAACAAACGGTCGAGCTCATAGCTGGCATTTTCGAGATTGTAATACAGCGTGTCGTTGTTGGCCAGCATACCTAAAGTTCCTTCGCCGCGATTTATTTTATCGGTTATGGCTGCTACATCGGCAATTGCCTTGTTGGCGTTATATATAGTGCGACTGATATCAATAGCCATGAGCGTGTCGCTGAAATCGGCAAGGTTTGTTATTATTCGTGTAATTTTATCGTTGTTGTCGCGCAGGTTGGTGGTAATTTTGTCGATGTTGGCAAATATGCGGGCCAATCTGCTGCTTTCGGTGCTCAGCAAAGTGTCGAGGGTTATTGCCGATGATTCCAGATAGTATAAGGTGGTTTTAATGCTTTCGAAGCTTTTTTCGAGATTGTCGCGCGTATCTTCATTAAAGATGTAGGTGATGATGGCAATAGCATTTTGAATTTCTTTCATCAGGTCTTCTGCTTGATTTTTAACAGGAAGCATTTGCATACTTACCTGGTCTTTCAGACTCTGTTCTATGCTGCCAATAATGGTGTCGCCCGAGTTGTAGTAGGTTTTTTTATTGCTTATTATAAGTTGAATGCCTTTGGTTCCCATTAAATCGGTACTGAAAATTTCGGCAATACTGCTGTCGGGAATTTGAAACTCACTGCCTGTTTCCAACGTTACCATTATGATGCCTCCACGCTCGATAAGTAGATCGACCTGTGTAACCTGACCAATCTTGTATCCGTTGATATAAACGGGGCTGGCAACACCTAAACCATCGATACGATCGTAGAATACGTAGTATTTACTTCTTTTTTCAAATAGATCGGCTCCCTTAATAAAATTGAACCCCCAATACGACGCAATCAGAACCAGAATAGCGAACACGCCAAACATTATATATTTTTTGCGTTTCGATTCCATAGGTTTACGGTTTACTTTCTTTTTGTGCCATAGTTACCGGATAGCGTTCTCCATTTTTAAACGCAACAATAAAACAGTCTTTTATCTCTGATTTAAGCGCGGTAAAACCGGCATAGGTTACATCGTAGTTTCTGTCGAGGGCAACAACATATTTATAAAGTCCGTCGTGGAAGTACTCGAACACGTTACTTTGTTTATTCAGAAATGAATCGCTAGAGATATCTATTTTCTTTGTCGATGTTTTCACTTGTACACCAAAATATATTCCTTGTGCAAAGTTAGCGGAATTGTTTAAAACGGCATTATCTTTTTGGGTAGAATTGGTTTCGCTGTGGTTTGTCGTCGATTCATTGGTTTTATTATCAACCGATTCTTTGTTTACGGGTTCTTTAATCGTTGTTTTCGTGTCGCCATTTCCCGAAATCTCATTGCCTTGATTTTCGAGTGATATCTTATAATCTTTAAAAGCATCGAAAATTGCCTGAGCCATTTGATCTTGACCGGCTTCGGTATTCATATATTTTTCTTCGTCCTTATGCGAGATAAATCCACATTCGATGAGTACCGCAGGCATGGTTGTGCGCCACAATACCAAAAACGCGGCTTGTTTCACACCACGGTCGTAGCGCCCTGCGGTATTTTTTAAGTTCTTCTGAACTTTTTCGCTGAATTTGAGGCTTTGTTCCAGATAAGCGTTCTGGTATAACGAAAACATAATATTCGATTCGGGGCAGTTTGGGTCGAACCCTTCATAGTTTTTTTCGTAATTGTCTTCTTTTAAAATAACCGAGTTTTCGAGCTTAGCCACCCGCATGTTTTCTTCCGATACATTTAAACCCATAACAAAAGTTTCGGCTCCGTAGGCATTGCCACCGGCAATAGCGTTAACATGTATGCAAATGAATAAATCGGCTTTGTTGTCGTTGGCAATTTTTGCACGTTTGTGCAGTTCAACAAATTCGTCGGTGCTTCGTGTGTAAATCACTTCCACATCGTCGAAATACTTCTTGATGAGATTTCCCACCTTAAGCGAAACAGCAAGGGTAATATCTTTTTCTTTCGAAAAAGAGCCCACTGCACCGGGGTCTTTGCCTCCATGCCCCGGATCGATAACCACCTTTTTTACTCCGTAGCCTTTTGCCGACTGGGCACCTGCATTGTGCACGCAACACAACATAACAGCAAAAATACAGCATGCAAAAACAATATTTAGCCTTACGACAAAGTTTGCCATATTGAATGATACCAAATTTTGTTTAGTTTTGAGCATTATTTTATAAAACTGTTCGTACAAAAATAGTACTTTCATTTTGTTATCAAAATTTATCATACGGCTTTTATTTTTTGTTTGCATCGCTTTTGCATTACCCGGTTTGTATTCAGGCAATTGTTGTGCCAACAAAAGCTACTTCAATAACGATAATTCGGGAATGCTGCAAACAACAATACTATATTTTTCGGGCGACACGCTGCCCAAAGACAGCATTGTAGTTAAAGCTCGTAATACGCAAATTGACTTCCCGGTCGATTATCAGTCGAAAGATTCTTCGTGGGTTGATTTGAAAAACAGGAAAGCGTACCTTTTTGGCGATGCCGAGGTTAAGTATGGCGATATTACCCTTACAGCCGGTTATATCATGATTGATTTCTCCGATAATTCGGTATATGCACATGGTGTTTTCGACAGTGCGGGGAATGTTTTAGCCAAACCGGTGTTTGTGCAAGGCGATGAAACATTCAGGGCCGACACCATACGCTATAACTTTAAATCGAAAAAAGCAATAATAAAAGAGGTAACCACCGAATTCGAAGGGAGTTTTCTGCATGGGGGAATCACTAAAAAACAAGCCAACAACCACATTCATCTTATCGACGGTAAGTTTACAACCTGCAATCTCGACCACCCGCACTATTATTTTAATATAAGCAAAGCCAAAGTAATTCCCGACGATAAAATTGTATCGGGACCGGCATATTTGGTTATTGAAGATGTACCGCTACCCCTTGGATTACCTTTCGGGTTTTTTCCCAACAAAAAAGGGAGCACTTCGGGTATTGTATTGCCTGAGTTTGGTGATGAGCAAAACCGTGGTTTTTTTCTGAGAAGAGGGGGCTATTATTTTGCTATTAACGATTATGTCGATTTACTTCTCTCGGGCGATATATATTCAAAGGGAAGCTATGCCTTATATGCACGGTCGAATTACAAAAAGCGATACAAGATGAATGGCAGTTTCGATGTCAGTTTCAATAACAATAAATTTGGTTATCGTGGCCTCGATAATTATCGTGTCGACAGGCTCTACAGGGTGATGTGGAAGCATCGGCAGGACCCTAAAGCAAGGCCTAACAGTAATTTTTCGGCCGATGTAAATATCAGTTCGAGTGCCTACGACAGATGGAATTCGTATGCCGATGCTTCTTATATGAACAATAGTAAGCAATCGAGCATCAGCTACAGCAAAGTGTGGCCGGGAACACCTTTTAGCTTATCGATAGCAGCAAGGCAGACACAGAATAGTCGCGACAGTTCGGTGAATGTTACCTTACCCGACCTGGCTTTTAATATGAGTCGTATATATCCGTTTAAACGAAAATCGGCAATAGGTAAGCAGCAATGGTACGAAAAAATAGGAGTAAGTTACACTGCGAATATGACGAATCAAATACATGTTCGCGAAGATTCTTTGTTAAGCATCAGATACGATAACCTGAACAATGGTATTCAGCATAGTTTTCCGGTAAACACCACGCTAAAACTCTTGAAGCACATCAACCTTACACCTTCGTTTCAGTATTCCGAACGCTGGTATACCCGTGAGTTGAATCGTGCATGGCAGCCCGATTCGGTGGGTGCCAATACCGGCTCGGTAGCCTCCGACTGGAATTATGGTTTTTCTCGGATTTGGGATTACCGGGCTTCGGTTGCCGCCAACACCACAATATACGGCATGATGCAGTTTAAAGCGGGGAAGATAAAAGCAATACGACACGTGATGACTCCCGGTGTGTCGTTTTCGTATTTGCCCGATTTCGGAAAACCCCGGTACGGGTACTACGACGATTATTACCGTATTCAGTACAACAATTCCACAGGGCAATACGACACAGTAAGTTATGTGTATTCGGTTTTCGAAGGCTTGCCTTATGGAACTCCGGCGCGTGGTGGTGCCGGCTCTGTTGCTTTCAATCTTGGTAACAACTTCGAAATGAAGGTAAAAACAAAGCAGGATACTACTGTTGGTGAGAAGAAAATTAAATTGCTCGAAAGTCTGGCCTTTAATACAAACTACAATATCTTGGCCGACTCGCTCAATTGGTCACCAATTAGTATGAGTGGTCGTACCAACATTGGCAAGCTGAATCTGTCGTTTTCGTCGAGTTTCGACCCCTATGCCATTCGCAACGATGAATATGGTAATCCCAAAAGAATTAACATGGCCGAGATTGCAGAAACAGGTCATCTGGTACGATTAACAGCCGCCAACATAAGCCTGGGATTTAGTATGGCTGCCAACAGCAAAAAACAGAACGATGGAAATAAAACATCGCAATTGTATGGCTATCCCGATGATTATGTCGATTTTGATATGCCCTGGGATGTGAGAATTAACTATAATTTCAGGTACGCCAAACCGTATTTTGAATCGAGTATTACTCAAAGTTTACAACTGACAGGAGAACTGAAAATTACCAGCAAGTGGAAGGTGAACATATCGAGTGGTTGGGATTTTGTAGCAAATAAAATTACCTATACCACTATCAACATCTATCGTGACTTGCACTGCTGGGAAGCCAGTTTGCAACTGATTCCATTTGGACTTCACAAGTCGTACAGTTTTCAGATTAATGTGAAATCGGCACTGCTGCAAGATCTGAAACTGGCAAAACGTCGTAGTTGGTACGATAACTTTTAAGTGGCATGAAATTTGAATTTTTTAACGTTTTATTAGGATACTTTTATGCAATTTTACGTCGTAAATCAAAATAATTAATTGTAAACAGAATGGGTATGAAGAAGATTGTTTTGTTGTTTGTGTTAGTTCTGACTAGTCTGGCATCTGTTTTTTCGCAAGGCTACGAAATTAAAGTGAAAGTTGAAGGCGTGCAAGATACGGTGATGTATCTGGGGCACTATTTCAGCGATAAAAAATATGTAATCGATACGGCACGTGTCGATAGTAAGGGGAACTGTGTTTTTGCCGGTGATGAGAAATTGCGCAATGGTATTTATATCATCGTGCTTCCGAGTATGAATATGACTTACTTCGAAATAATTATAGGTAACGAGCCACAAAAGTTTTCGATAGAAACAAGCACCGATCAGTTTGTGAACAACATGAAGGTGAAAAACTCGACCGAAAATACCATGTTCAACGATTATCAGCGAAAAATGATAGTGCTTCAAGAAAAGCACATGGCACTGATGGAGCAAAAGAATCATCATGCCAATAACGAAGATTCGCTTAAAATTATTAACGACCAACTTGTTGAAGTGGGTAAACAAAGGCATGAGTATATTTTGAATATGATTGAAAAAAATAGCAAAGCTTTTTTCTCGAAGGTGCTTAAATCGATGGTTGAGATTGAAATTCCCGACCCTCCCAAAGACGAAAACGGAAACATCACCGACAGCACTTTTCAGTGGCGTTACTTCAAAAAACACTATTTCGACAATATCGATTTCTCGGAGGCAGGGTTGTTGCGCACTCCCATATTTCAAGGCAAACTGAATTATTTCTTCGATAAGGTAGTGGTCCCCGTGCCCGATTCTATGAAATATGAAGCCGATCGGGTTATTGCTATGGCCTATGCCGGCGATACACTGATGTTCCGCTTCGTGGCAGCTCATCTGGTAAATTATTTCGAAAGCTCAAAAATTATGGGTTTCGATGAGGTGTTTGTGCACATTGCCGAACAATGGTATTTGAGTGGTAAAGCCTACTGGGCCGACAGTACTTTTTTGGCTAAATTGACAGAGAGAGTGGTGAAAATTTCGCCCAATATTATTGGAAATATTGCTCCTGACCTCAAAAAAATGGAGACCCACGACGAAAGATATATGTCGTTGCACGCAATCGAAGCCGATTATACTATTTTGGTGTTTTTTGAACCCGACTGCGGCCATTGCAAAAAGGAAGTACCTGCTTTATTCGAAAAATGGCGCGATACCCTTTCGGCGATGAATGTTAAAGTATTTGCTGTTTTTACTCAATACGAGAAAGAAAAATGGATTGAATTTGTTAACGAAAAAGATATGATAGGCGTGGGATGGTACAATGTTTGGGATGGACCATATCCGCATTCAAACTTTCGAAATTTCTACGATATTTATTCAACACCGGTAATTTATATTCTTGATCGCGATAAGCGAATTGCAGCAAAAAGAATTAATGTTGATAACATTGCTGATTTTATCGAATTCGATAAAAAGAGAAAGAGCGCAAATAAAACCGATTAGGCAATTATGCAATTACGGCAATTATATGTTTTTTTTCTCTTGCTGAACATCGGCTTGTTTGCCATTGCAGGCGAAAGTGCATATCGTATTGAGCTTAACATAAAAGGGCACAACAACGAATTTGTGTATCTGGGTTATCATTATGGACCCGAGTTCATGGTTGTTGATACCGCTATAACCGATTCTAATGGCCATGCTGTGTTCGAAGGCAAAGAGAGCTTGCCCCAGGGTGTGTGGTTTGTTGTGCTGCCTCCAAAAACCCGATTCGATTTTTTACTTTTAAGCGAACAACAAATTGTAATATATGGAGATATCGATTCTATTATTGCTACACTGACATTGACAGGGAGCACGACGAAAGATTTATTTTTTGATTTGCAACGCGATATTGCCTCATTGAATTTAGCCGGCTCTCAGATAGAAATTAAAAAGCAGTACTATAAGTCGGCAGGCCAACAGGTACCCATAGATATACAGCTTGAAGAAGACAGCCTGAAAAATCGAAGAATAGCAGTTTATCAATATTATCGCAACCTCGATAACAAGGGGTTTCTTGCTAATATGCTCACACTGATGCTGCCCCACGAGTTTCCGTCTTATGTACAACAATGGCAGACCGACGACCCTTCGGCATATTACCATTACTACAGGTTGCATTATTTCGACGTTGTCGATTTTTCGGACCCGCGCATACTGCGAACTCCTGAATTTGTATTTCACCGAATGATGCTTGAATACGCAAGGTTTTTTCTGAGTACACGTGTCGATAGCATAGGTAATGTGTTGTTGGATGTAGATTTGCTTGTTGAGAAAGCATCGGTGAACAGCGAATTTCAGCGCTATGTTGTTAGTTTTTTGCTGTCGCACTACGAGGCTCCATCGGTAATTGGAATGGATGCTGTGTTTGTGCATCTGGTAGAAGAGTATTTTTTGAAAGGCCGTATGGAATGGGCTGATGCTTCGATGATAGAACTCTTGCGTCAGAAAAACAACGATATGAAGAATAACCTGCTGGGAATGAAGTCGCAAAACCTCAGGTTAAAAAACTTGCTGGGTGATTTTGTACATATACACGATTTCAATTCAAGATACCTGATTTTGTGGTTCTGGGAAGCCGGATGCAATGTATGCGATGAGCAAACCCCGGTTTTGCACGAGCAATACGATGACCTGAAAAAATACGGAGCCGAGGTGCTTGCCATATATACGGGAACCGATAAAAAATACCTTGAAAGCTATATCAGCGATAATCGTATCCACTGGATTAATCTCTACGATCCCAAACAAGAGTCCGGTTTCTATGACTCTTATGGTGTGTCGCGCACTCCTAGGCTATTTGTGCTCGATGCTGATAAAAGGATTGTTGCGAAAGATGTGAACCCCAAAGACATACTGCGGTATTTGAAGTATTTGGATAATAAGAAGAAATGAAAGTGTTTGTTGTTGATTGGCAAGGCCAATAATAAACACTATTTTTGAGTTGTTTTAATTGAATACTGCTATAATGAACAAAATCAGGTTTGTTTTGATTGTATCGTTACTAGGCACGCGTGCTTTAATAGCACAGGACATAGTTGCTCAATGGGATTCGATAAAAGCAGAGACTTCCCCCGTCGTGTCAGTTTCTATTTCTGATGAATATGAAACTCCATGTAAACTTCTGCTCGCCGACTATGGGTGGGAAGATGGTATTCATATTTCACGCGACGGGCTGCATTTGTATGCTTTGTATTTTCCGGGAGATTTATTCGGGTGGTCAATGTTTTTTCTGAACAATCTCACAAACTTGCCATTTTGTGAACTGGTTGGGAATATGGCATATAAAAGAGATTATGCGGGAAGCTATGAAATGGATTTCGAGACCAATATGTTTGGATGCGATAATTTTATTAATGTTGATATTTTGTATTCAACCCGAAGTTCTCCGGATGAAGATTTCGTGCAATGGCAATTATCGGGTATTGCCCGTCCCGGATTGGTTGAGGGAGGTTCTATGCCTCTGTTTTCGGAATCGAATGACAACGAAATTGAAATATTCCTTTTTACCGGTAACAGCGATATATGGATGATTAAAAATACTACTGCTAATCCTACCGGAATTGAAACAGCCGTAAGGCTTGCATATCCTATAAATCCAATTACCGATGAGTTCAATGCTGATAATCCGCATCTGGAGAGACTTGATGAAGAAACATGGCTGTTGGTTTTTGAGCGATATACTGACTTTTCGTACCGGTATTTTGTTTACAGTTTTAGTTATGATGGCGGAGATACATGGACAGAACCTATTGCAATGTCCACAATAAGTCCCGAACTAGGGCATATTGTATAATACTCCCCGAAAATTGGACCACTGGTTAAGTTGAATAAAAACAATTAAATTTACCAGTATTATGAAAAAAAGCAGAAGGAAATTCAGTGCAAGTTTTAAAGCACAGGTAGCCATTGCAGCGC